>OBXV01000050.1_pt1 | contig 174403 bp, 162 predicted proteins | sample 1495451 | NCBI WGS metagenome assembly OBXV01 (sample SAMEA2580178, study PRJEB22360) | human gut metagenome | biome: human gut; feature: human-associated habitat; material: faeces | place: Denmark | collected 2008/2010 | reverse complement strand
TTTTTCAAGTTTTTTCGAACTTTTTCGATGTTCTTTTAAGTAATTCGCTCTCTCGTTGACAGCTTGTTTACTTTACCACACTCAGAAAGGATTGTCAACAAGTTTTTTGACTTTTTTCAAAGTTTTTCAAGTTGTTTCTTCAAAAGAATCATTTCTTTGTGACAGCCAGATTAATTTACCACTTTCTTCCGCCTCTGTCAACTGTTTTTTTTATAAATTTTTCAATAGTTTTTTCAATAAGTCTTTTTAACCTTTTTACACTCTTTTTCTAATAAACCGGAATCCCTCAAACATTTCAATCTCGCTGTTATGTGAAATTGAATCCCATCATTCCCCTCCTGTGTATTTATATTACTGTTCACACCCTTCACAGTAACCTGGTTAAAATACATTCCAAATCACCTTCGATGATGGCATTTTGACCTGTACGCCTCAGAATTTTTTGCTATACATGCCAAAACACCTTGCGGGATAGTAACCTGTGAACAGTAATGTATTCATTACAGATAGAAGAATAAACCATGGTCATTCCTTCCCATATGCGTTATAATACTATCAGACTTTCTATCACTATACACACTTCCCCATAACATGGGAGAAAGGAAAATTCCAATCATCTTATGCATCTGATTGGATCGGATATTTTATATGGATTTTATAAAAGAAGCCCTGACTCTTGGCTTTAACAATGCTGCTGTTATTGATGTGAAAGACCTGGTATTCGTACTGGAGTACCGGCAATTCTGCGAAGAAAATCTCTGTGGGAACTTTAATGTGATATCCTCCTGTCCGCCAGCATGCGGCACACCGGAAGAAATGCACCGGAAAGCGCTGAATTATAAAAAGGCGCTGATTCTTCAGACTGTTCTGGAATCTCCTGAAGAACAGTTTGATGTAAAAAAAGCAAAGTACAACCATAACATTCTTACAGAAAAACTTTATAAAAAAATGGAAGCTGACGCAGAAACCACTCCTCTGCTCATCAGCGCCGGGCCTTACAAACGTTTTTCCTGTATGTCAGCTTACGGCATTGATGCCCAGAAAATGGCTGACGCTGCCAATATGCTGTGCTGGACACAGGACGAAAAAATACGTCTTTTTTCCCTGCTCCTGTTTAATCCGGAAAATTCATAAAATAATCGCCCTTACAGAACCGCAGAAATATAATCTGACATCTGTAAGGGCGAATCTTATTTTTCACAACTGCCGCCTGTACTTTTATTCTTTTACCTGAATCCATTTTCCCGTTTCAGCCGGCCTGTTTACACTGTCCGACCACCAGAAGATGGCTTTTTATCAGCACCGGGCGAACCGCATTGTATATCACTGCAACAAGGATCACTGATATTACTGCATTGACAAATGTTGCCATTGCGCTCATCTTTGCCAGAACCTCTGCCATTTTCTGGGGCTGCCCGAGAATATACTGTTTATAGAAATATCCAACCACCGGATCTGCCACTACATTAAATGCAAGTCCGGCTACAGATGCCAGCACACTCCATTTAAACACATATTTTTTATCTGTGCTCTCATTTATTTTTGCGATTTTATGAGCCACAAGTCCTGTAATAAGACCAATACAAAGCTTTAAGATAAAGGTCTTCGGAGCGCCTGTGATATACACAGGATCCATAAGATCCGCAACCGTCATGCCAATGGCCCCGGCAAGTCCTCCATACCATCCGCCCAGAAGAAGCGCTCCCAGAACACAAAATGCATTTCCGATATGGATTGAAGTAGCATCGCCTCCGGGCACTGGTATTTTTATCTGAAGAAATGTAAAGGCTACATAGCAGAGCGCTGCAAGAAGAGCGGTTTCTGCAAGTTTTGTGATAGTGTTGTTCTGATTGTTCATAATAACTGCCTCCTCTTTTTTTCATGAATTACTGATATCTTAATCGATATCTGTGCTTTTTAAAATACACAATTTTTATCTTTTAAAAGGGGACAGTTTTTATTATGAATTTTTTATATATTGTCCAGAATACCGGCATCTTCCGGTGCGCGGCAGCTAATCAAGTTGCCTGTGATTTTTATATTCCTTTTTTATAAAGATAAAAGGAATAGCCTGCAGGAATCAGGAACACACAGGCAAGGAATGCAAAAAGCACCCACTTTGACTGCAGAAATCCATTGATCACAAAAATAGCTCCGCCCATAATAAACAGCCATGAGGCCACTCTGTGCGTACGGTTCCAGTTTTCCTCACTGTTCAGTGTCCAGGGAAGTTTGATTCCTACTGAATAGTTCTGTTTGATCTTATGCATATAATTTCCCATAATAACAAACATAATTCCCAGGAGTATGTTTACAACCATACCTGTGTCCACACTCATTCCCAATGCAATTGCATAACTGATCAGATTTGTCACCACAGAAAGAATGGGAATCATCCAGAGAATAGCCCGCATCAGTTTCTGGTTGATATTTTTACGTTTCGGATCTGCGCCGACCATAAATGCGCAGAAAAATTCCATAGCAAGTAAAAATAACGGCATTCCAAATACAGCTACAGGCTTGCTGGTCCATCCGTTTACCTGATTGTCACTGCCGAAATGCGTGGGAATCATATCCGGAAGCTGATCCCAGAAAATAATCCCAACTATGATAGGGCAAAGAATCATAAGGCTGGCAGCAAACAGTGTCCATTTGTATCTTTTTATCATAATAATCATCCCTCCAGTTTCATAATCTTTCCGGTCGAAAATTCTCTGCTGCAAAAGCAGCATTACTTCTTACTCTCCTTTTCTTCATCTTTTTCACCGGTGAGCTCTGACAGCCACAGCAGGATTTCTTCCACCACTGAGGTGTTCAGCTCATAATACACATAATTTTTTACTTTTGTTTCCCATACCAGATCTGCCTTTTTTAATACACTTAAATGATACGATATGGTAGCTCCGGTCATATCAAAATGGCTGCCGATTTCTCCTGCAGACATTTTTCCGTTTTTCAGAAGCTGCAGAATTTCTCTCCTTACAGGATCTGACAGCGCCTTAAATGTAGCTGCAAAAGACATTTGATCCCTCCTTTTCATGAAACTATTTAGAAATATTTCTAAATAGAATATACCTCTCTATATACAAAAAGTCAACAGCTATTTAGATTTTTTTCTAAATAGCTGTTGACTTTTATGTTCGCTTCTGAATCCATATAAATAAAGCCCACAAGCCTCAATCACGTAGAAGGATTTGACAGCCGTATCTGCTGTGTCAGCTCATAACCTCCCTGCTGATACCACTGCTCTACAAAGGTTTCAAAATAGCTGACAGGCTTTTCTCCCATAATAATCTGAATAAACGTTCTTGTTTCAAACTGGCGCAGGGATTGAGGGATTTCTCCGCCTGCATCATCCAGATAGCTTCTGACAGCCGGTGTATAATGCTTATCTACAAGAAGCCCTACTGCTGAAATTCTTGATTTGTATGCAGCCCAGTCTTCCGCAGTGTAATCATTTCCGCTGAGATAGGAACTGCAGGCCTGATAGTAGGACTGCTCAATGGCAGTAAGATTTCCCTCCGGATAGTTTCCATTCAAAGCTGCCTCAATATTTTCTGTCACCTGATAGGTTGCTTCGTTATAATCCACATTGATCACAAGCGGTCTTGCAGTAGGGTCCACATTCAAAGCAAAATATTCGTTTACCTCCCGGGCATCTTCTGCCTCATACCTGGTATAATCAAAAAGAACGCTGATGATCTTCATCACGATTTCCGGATGCTCATAGCCCTTGCGGACTACCACATATTTATTATCCCTGAAGGATTCATAAACATTTTTATCTGCCAGTTCCTGGAGATAATAAGGTTCCCAGTCTGCTTCGCTGTTTTTCTCATAGCTTTCCATCAGCGGATTATTAGGAGTCCACCACAGTCCGAAAAAAGCTCCGCATTTTCCATTTACGACCAGATCTCTCAGATTATTAGGAGCGCGCAGGGCAAAGTTCCAATCCAGAATTCTTCTGTCATACAGCTTATGCAGATAATCAAGAGCTTCCTTTGTTTCTTCTGTCAGAGATCCGTAAACAATTTCTCCGTCCTGACTGATCCATCTCTGAGGATTTGCCCCAAAACTGTCAAACACAGGATCTACCGAATAACTGGAGCTTGTGGTACCCACAAGATTTGTGTCACATGCCAGACCCACAGGAGTTTCTCCATCTTCCGTACCCATTCTGTTTTGTACAAAAGCATCTATGATCTCAAAAGCATCTTCAAGAGTTTCCGGCTCCTCCAGCCCCAACTCCTCCATCCAGTCCTTTCTCAGCCACAGAAGATTCGGTCCGTGGTCGATCACTGTTTCCGGAACAGCCATCAGCCTTCCGTTGAATTTTCCGGAGTTCAGAAGGGCATCTCCATAGCTTTCATACATCTCTTTGATTCTTGAAGACGTACATTTCTCAAATACCTCTGTAAGATCCTCCACAAGATCATTTTCCACCAGCTCCTTCAGGATCTCCCTGTCTGTAACCACCATTATATCCGGAAGATTCTGATCCTTTACCAGAATATTTACAAGTTCACTGTAGCGCTCCTCTGTATCCATATATACGGTATCATTCTGTATGTTCAGCATTTTTCGAAGGTATCTGGTATAGGCATTATCCTCATACGTATCTCCTTCCGGAAGATTGGAATTATTGGCTCCGCTGATCTGGGCAAGAGTATAGGTTACAAGCTCCGGATACGCCCCGTAGGGTGTTGTTTCTGCCTTTTCCATTGCCCTTCTGTATTCTTCTGATACGTTCTGCCCGTTTTTTTCGTGAGATATTTCATGTTTTCCGCAGCCGCAGAATACACAGACCACAAGGAAAAACACAGCTCCCATTCTTTTAATTTTCATCTCTGTACTCCTCTTTTGGCACTCTTATCTCTACTGTTGTTCCCATTCCCGGTTGACTGAAAATACCGATAGAAGATTTTTTTCCATATAAAAGCTTCAGTCTGTCGTGAACATTTTTAAGTCCATATCCTTTTGCCTGATACGTTACCAGAGTCTTTGCTTTTTCCGGCTCCATCCCCGGTCCGTTGTCTGTTACTGAAAGAAGGATTTCCTTACCTTTATCCAGACAGGCAATACAAAGGATTTTTTCTCCGTCCTCTTTTTCGTCCAGTCCATGCTCCAGAGCATTTTCCACCACCGGCTGCAGCAGAAGCTTGGGTACCTTTTCGTTTTTTATGGAAGAATCCGTGTCCCACTGTACGAAAAATTCATGATTATGCATTACAAGCTGGATTTCCAGATACGCTTCTGTGTTTTTGATACAGCTTTCCATGGTCACCATATCCTCGCCGCGGCTGAGGGCTGTTCTGTAAAACGTAGAAAGAGCCAGCGTTACCTTACTTATCTCCTTCTGATTGCTCCTGATCGCCATCCAGTTAATGGCAGACAGGGTGTTATAAAGGAAATGTGGATTGATCTGAGCCTGAAGCGCTTTCAGTTCAAATTCCTTCAGGGCGATCTTATTGACATAAACCTCATCAATAAGACGATTGATCTCATCCATCATTCTCCGAAAGCTTCTGATCAGGATTCCCACCTCGTCCTCACTGTCACTGGATACCACAACCTGCCGGCTGCCATGATTCACCTGATCCATATTGGCAGTCAGCTCTTCGATTTTTCTGGTAAATAATCTGGAAAAAAATGTTCCAAGCACAAAAATAATCACACCACAGATACAGATCAGAGGAATTTCTTCCAGAAAAAGTCTGGACACTGCCCCGGAAATAGAAGCCTTTGACCGGAAAAGATAATACTTCCAGTTGTTTTCTCTGCTGGCACTTTCTGTCCATGCGCACTCTTTTTTCACTGCTTCCAGCGCCTCCCCGGGACGTGCGCTTTCTGACTGAATATCGGGCAGGGCTACATCCTGATACAGAATATTTCCTTTGGGATCCACAATCATTCCGCCGGTTTCATCCTCTGTAATATTGTCAAAGGCCTGAAAGATTTTATCATAATCCAGAGTAATACACAGTACAGCCTCTAATTCCTTTCTGTCATATATGTTCCGTACTGCTGCAACTTCTTTCCGTTCTTCGTTCACTACCCACTGGATTCTTACATCCTCCTCAATACTTTTGCTCCACCACTCTTCCTGGATTTTTTTAAGCGGAACAAGAGTATATTCATGTTCAACCCGGATGCTGTCCGCAAACAGCTGAATCTGTTTAATGGCTTCATGATAGGATTTTGGCACTGAAAGGAGGGGATCCGCCACCTTTGTATACTGCTCATATGCCGTATAATTATCCATGTTCTTTTCTTTGATAATCTCCTCAATATCCGGAGAATATGTAAGATAATTAATCAGACTGGTGTACACAGCAACCTGACTGTCAATGTTTTCCCTTGTCTGTTCCAGAATGGATTCCATATCCTCCATTTCCCTCTGACGGACAAAGGAGCTCATACGCATATGGCTGTACAGAGCAAGAACTGTCATTGGAACAAGACTTGCTCCTACCAGAAGAAGTGTCAGCTTGTGACGGTACTTCATATTTTTAATGATCTGATAAAGCTTCCTCATCCTCTCCTGTTCCTTTCCTGTAGGATTCCGGACTGCATCCGTAATATTCCCGGAAGCTCCGGCAAAAATAAGACACATTGGCAAATCCCACATTTTCGCTGACCTGCGCCACCTTCATATTTGTATTTTTCAGCAGTTCTTTTGCTTTTTTCATACGAAAAACACGGATATACCGGTTCAGATTCATACCTGTTTCCTTTTTAAAAATAAAGCTCAGATACCCGGATGAAAGATATACCTTTTCCGCAAGAATTTCCAGACTGAGATCTTCCGCATAATGCTGATAGATATAATTTTTTACTGCAGCCACCTCATTCCTTGATTCACTCATAGATCTTTCCAGAAAGCTTTCGTACTCGCGGATGTTCTCTTCTGTCACCTCCAGAATCTCCATAATGTTTCTGCAGTTATATAAACGGTCAATTTCATGTTCAATTCTCCGTTCCCCCGAAAACTGATCCTCCTGAAAAAGCTCCTGTATCACATTGGAAAACACAAACTTGATATACATGGCAGAATATTGAGTATTATCGCTGTATTTTTCCTTCAGACACTGATAATGCTTTCTGAGCTGCCGGATATCTTTCCTACTGACGTCTTCCGAGATCAGCTGCAAAAGTCTGGAATCCTGCACCTCCTTTACTTCCATATTGAGATGCTCCTCATCATTGGAATAAATATGCTTTTCCGGATGATAAAACTTTTCTTCCATCTGCTGCTCCAGCTGACTCATGATCTCCGTCAGACATTCATATCCGTCAAACTTTCTGCTGACCGCCAGATAAAAGCTTTCTTTATAGGTTCTTTTCAGAAACGTATAAATATGGTTTGCCACAAGGCTGTAATCACAGTAATGATCCTGAAACAGGAGCAGGGACTGCCGGTTGTTCAGGTTCAGATAAAAGAACACCCGTCTCAGCTCCTTCTGGAGCTCCGTGGAAAAATTTTCCTCAGCTGTATCAAAAAATGACATATCCGATTCGATCAGGATCGCACAATGCCAGCAGTTCCACTTTTCCAGGTCGATCATTCCTTCTGATCTTTCCAGAATGTCCTTTTTTCCTGTATAAAGATAGCTTTCCAGAAAATATTCCTGAAGGAAGTCCTGTTCCTTTTGCTCTCTGGTTTCCTTTTCTTTTTTCTTCAGAATATTTTTTCTGATTGTATTTATGATCTTATGAAAGCTTTCCGGCTCCACCGGCTTCAGCATATACTCTGTAACCCCATAGCGGATTGCTTCCTGGGCAAACGTAAAATCACTGTATCCGCTGAAAATCACAACCTGAAGGCCCGGTTTCATTTCTTTTGCCTTTGAAGTAAGCTCCAGGCCGTCCATATGCGGCATCTTAATATCCGTAAGAAGCAGGTCTGTCTCCTCATTTTTCAGAATCTGCAGTGCATCTCTTCCATTGGAAGCTTCTCTGATATTCCACTCTCCCTCCTCCATGGCAAGAAGATATTTTATCCCCTCTCGTTCCAGCTTTTCATCATCTACGATCAGCACTTGTATCATATTTTATTATTCCTTCCTTTCAGCCATTAAAAATCTGACATCCGCTTTATTGTATCATTCTCAAACAGCCCCTACAAGGATACCGGTTATAAAATATCCTAAAATATAACAGGGGATGCTGAAGTTTCCTTACAGCACCCCCACAAAATCTTTTCAAAAGTGATCAGCCCTTTACCGCTCCGGCTACCACGCCTTCGATAATATATTTCTGGCATACAAGATATACAATAATGATCGGAATGATATCAATCATGATACTTGCCATCATAGGTCCCATCTGTACATGCCCAAAGCTGCCTCTGAAATACTGGACTGCCATGGGAATGGTACGATACTGCTTGATATCAAGAACAAGCGTAGGCAGAAGGTAGTCATTCCATACCCACATCAGTTCAAGGATTGCAGTGGAAATAATGGTTGGTTTCAAAATTGGTATCAAAATCTGGAAATATACCTGCAGAGGACTGCATCCGTCAATAAGCGCCGCCTCCTCAATTTCCAGCGGAATTCCTTTTACAAAACCTGTAAACATAAACACAGCCAGCCCTGCTCCAAATCCCAGATAAATAATGCAGATGCTGTACGGGCTGTTCAGTTTCAGGGTATCTGCTGTCTTTGCCAGAGTAAACATTACCATCTGGAAAGGAACTACCATACTGAACACACACAGGTAATAAAACAGCTTGGAAAGCTTTCCGTTTACACGGACAATATACCATGCGCACATAGAACAGCACAGGAGGATCAGAACTACTGACATCACTGAAATCACAAGACTGTACCAGAAAGATTTCAGGAAATCCATCTGTGTTACGCTGGCAACAAAGTTTGACAGACCATTCCAGGTTTCTTTGTTTGGAATACTGAAAACCGTAGATGTGGTAATTGCTGATTCCTTTTTTAATGAGTTAAAAAGAATCAGAGCAATGGGATACATCCACAAAATAGAGATGACTGCCAGGATAATGGTAGCTACAGGATTCTTTTTCTTATTTTCCATTACTGCTGCACCTCCTTGGATGATGTTGCTTTAAGCTGGATCAGTGCAATGGCTACTACAAGGATAAAAAATACAACTGCCTTTGCCTGTCCGATTCCTTTCCACATAGGTCCGCTGCGGGCATAAAAGGTATCGTAGATATTCAGTGCAAGAAGCTGTGATTGCTTGCCCGGCGCGCCTCCTGTCAGAGACAGGTTCTGGTCAAACATCTTAAAGCCGTTTGTCAGAGTCAGGAAGGTACAGATTGTTATCGAAGGCATGATCATAGGTATTTTGATCTTAAAAAGAATCTGCCTGGAAGTTGCTCCGTCAATCTGAGCAGCTTCAACAAGATCCGGCGATACATTGTTAAGTCCTGCCACATAAATGATCATCATATATCCGATCTGCTGCCACATCAGAAGGAGCAGCATTCCGATAAACCCGTTTTTGGCGGAAAGTGCAAGCAGGGGCTGTCCCCACATAGAAAGAAGTCCGTTTAAAAGTGTCTGCCATATGTATCCAAGTACAATACCGCCGATCAGGTTTGGCATAAAAAATACCGTACGGAAAACATTGGTTCCTCTGAATCCCTTTGTCAGCGCCAGAGCAATAGAAAATGCCAGCACATTGATCAGAATACTGGAAACAAAAGCAAATATTACAGTCAGCCAGAACGAATGGCTGAAGGTTTTATCCAGAAGCAGTTTGGAATAATTGGCAAGTCCTACAAAGGTTACGTCCTGTACAGTTGTAAATTTGCAGAATGAAAGATAAATTCCCCATATAAACGGCCAGAGAAATCCGATTATAAAAGCGGCCAGTGTAGGCAGTACAAAAACCGGCCACCATTTTTTGATTGTTTTTCCTACCATCTTGTTCTCCTCTTTCCCTTATACGCAGAAAGGGGGCTGCCGCATGTTCTCGTTCCCGGTGGAGGTTCCGCCAGGAGCGGGTTTGCAGCGCCCCCTTTCCAGTTACATTTTGTTCAATACGATTATTCGGTCAGAGCTTTTTCCATTGCCCAGTTGTCAACAAATGCGCTTGCAACATCGTCCCAGGAGCCAGTTTCTGCCGCATAAGAGGTAAGAGCTGTTCCCACGCCGTTTTTCCATTCCTCAGACGGCATGGTTGTAAAGTTCCATGATACAGGTGTAAGTCCTGCTTCTGTGTATTCTGCATCCTGTTTTACAAATACGTTTGTAGGAGCAACTGCTGTTTTGAAAGGAATTGTGAAGCCCATATCTTCAGACATAGCCTTTGTTCCTGTCTCAGAAGTTACACACCAGTTCATAAAATCAAGAGTTGCCTGAATATCTTCTTCAGAAGCATTTTTATTTACGCACCAGTAGTTCTCTGTACCTGTAGCAAGACCCTGATTTTCATCATCCACACCAAAGTAGATCGGAATCATTGCAAGCTCTTCATCGCTGAAGGTTTTTGCAAGCTCTGCATACTCCCAGGAGCCATTCTGATAAAATACTGCTTCGCTGTTTACAAACTCATTTCTGGAGTCGTCTGCTGTTTTAGCGGAAAGCTCTGCAGGATCACAGGTGGAATCTGTAATGTAAAGATCAAACAGATTCTTGTAGTTTTCAAGGTAAGTACCTTTCAGTTCAGCTGCGTCATCCACGCCCTCGTCTTTATATTCATAATAGATCGGAAGGTTTGCAAGATGTGTCTTAAATCTCCAGTCAGAGGAAGCATCCATACCTGCGGAAGTAAAGGCGCCTTTAATTCCCAGTTCATCTTTTTTACTCTGGATATCATCTGCAACCGTCTTTAACTGATCATAGCTCTTAATATCATCAAGTGTATAGCCTGCTTTTTCAAGAAGAGTTTTGTTTACGATCAGGCCATAGGATTCAATTACATAAGCGATTCCCGGTACGCTCTCTCCGTCCTTCAGCGCATAGGCATCAGAAGTAAGCTGAGAATAAATTTCAGAATCCTTCAGATCATAGCAGTAATCCTTCCAGTTTTTAAGACCAACAGGACCGTTTACCTGGAAAAGAGTAGGAGCATCACTTTTTGCCATTTCAGACTGAAGTGTTGTCTCGTACTGACCGGATGCTGCTGTAACAACTGTTACCTCTGTTCCTGTTTCTTCTGTGTAAGCTTTTGCCAGATTCTGCCATGCTTCATCAGCCTCTGGTTTAAAGTTCAGGTAATATACTTTTCCTTCGCCTTCTGCCATAACAGGAACTGCCGGAATCATTGTTGCTGCCATCAGTGCAGCCATACCCATTGCTGTAAGTTTTTTCATTTTCATGTGATATCCTCTCCTTTTCTATAAAATACAGCTAAACATGTTACCCGTTTGATTTAACCTGCTTTTATTATAGAATTGAGAATACAATTCTTCCATGATAAAAATTCAAGAAATATGTTTGTTTTTCATGATATTTAAAAATATCAATATTTCTGTATCAGATCATTCCTCTTCTGATTCTTTTTCTGCCTGTTTTCTGTAATATTCTTCTGCATCTGAAACAACCGGTTCTGGATCTTCCTGCCTGAAACCTGCTGTTTCCGGATCTTCCTGCTCATCCTTTTTTTCTGATTTCTGTTCTAAAACTGTTCTTCGGTCACTCCATGCAGTATACTCCGGTTCCATTTCTGTCTCTCTGCCGGCTTCCGATTCTTCTGCTTTTATCTCAGCTTCCTTCATCTGCTCCACAGCTTCTTCCACAGCCTCTTCAGCCTTTTTCATTCCCCGGCGGATCAGTACAAGAAATACAAAATCCACCACACCGTTTGCCAGCATTACACATCCAGCAAAAATCACTGTATATTTGATCATGGTAAAGGGATTAATAACCATGGCAATACCAAATCCTATAAAAATAAGACTTCCTATCAGAAGAATTTTCCATTCCCCTCTTCCTGCTTTTTTCAGGCGCAGGCTTCCTTTCAGTACCCACACGGAATCTACAAGCACAAAGGTTCCAAGGAGAACCGGAAGAAGCTTAATCACGATCTGCGGATTGTAAAAAAGAAAGATCCCGATCACCAGAAGCATTCCCCCTGAAAGCAGATCCAGAAGTGTGGCGTTCATTTTCTCCAGCACATAGATCAGAATATGGTAAATTCCTGCCAGTATCAGAAGAATCCCAAACACAAATTTACAGATTGCATTTACCGCGTCCACAGGCATCAGCACAAAGCACAGACCAAGGAGCGTGTACAGAAGTGAGGTTACAAGCTGTCCTTTTAAGATCCTGTTAATTTTATTCCACATTAAATTCAGCCTCCTTTCATCCAATGGCTCCTTATCAACTGCCCGGTTCTGCTTTTTTCAGATTTTTTGTATTTTTTTCCACCATTTTACGGGGAACCATGATCTGATGTCCGCAGCCGATACACTTCAGTCTGAAATCCGCACCTACACGCAGGATCTCCCAGTCTCTGCTTCCGCAGGGATGACCTTTTTTCAGTGTCACAACATCTCCTACCTCATAGATATAACCCATCTGCTATTCTCCTTTTACTTTGATCTGTGAAAAAACCTGTCCAATCGGCTCTTTGATCAGAAGATCCGCGCTGCGGTCTCTTGGTGTGGGAGCCTTATTGATCACAATCAGACATTTTCCCCTGAAATAATCGATCAGGCTGGCAGCCGGATAAACGGCAAGAGACGTACCTCCTATGATCAAAACCTGCGCCTGGGAAATTGCACGCACAGAATCTGTCAGGGTCTGCTGATCAAGGCCTTCCTCATAAAGCACTACATCCGGCTTAACGATCCCCCCACATTCACAGTGAGGCACGCCGGTGCTGTTTTTTATGTAAGAAAAATCATAAAATTTTCCACATTTCATACAGTAATTCCGATACACGCTTCCGTGAAGCTCCATAACTCTTCTGCTTCCTGCCATCTGATGAAGATTATCTATATTCTGTGTGATCACCGCTTTCAGCTTGCCGGCTTTTTCAAGCTCTGCCAGCTTCAGATGCGCTCCATTTGGCTTTGCTGAATCACAAAGCATTTTATCTCTGTAAAATTTATAAAATTCTTCCGGATGTCTCATAAAAAACGTATGACTTAAAATCGTTTCCGGCGGAAAATCATATTTCTGATTATAAAGACCATCTACAGATCGAAAATCCGGTATACCGCTCTCTGTGGAAACACCTGCGCCGCCAAAAAATACAAGATTCTCGTATCTGTCTACTATTTCCTGCAGTTTTTCAATACTGTTCTGCATAGCTTTCGCCTTCCCTTCTGCCTGTTCAGCCTGCCGGTTCTGCATTCACCTGTTTTCCCTGCACAACAAATCTGGTCGCTTCATTTCCTGTACAGGTGGAAAGTGTAACAATTTTGTCCTTGACCGTAAGCTCAGTGGCTTCTGTTTTAATCTCTGAATATCCCTGAATCGTATTCAGGTAATTCAGGTATTCTTCCCCCGGTCCCTTAAACAGGGTATAGGTATCACTGTTTACTCCTGTTGTATATGCAGAAATAATTTCATAGCGGTAATTCTTTTCCGGGGTAAGGATCCAGAAATATTTACTTTTTTCATAGGTGGACTGATCCTCTGTAAATTTTTTCAGATTTCCAAACATGGAACCGTTTTTCATATTGTGACCATATATTAATGTGTTGCAGTCACTGAAATCACTACTGTTCTCATAGTCCACAAAAATTGTTCCTGCAAAGTTGTAATTGTTTTCGTATGTGGTATGAAGATAGGTTTCATTATCATCCCCCTGTACCACAGGATAATTGATATTATCCAAAGCTTCTATATAGATCCAGCCTACCACATCCGGATTTACACTTTTCAGCGTATCAAAATCCACCGATATCGGCGGTTTTGGTTCCGAAACCGCATCCACCAGTTCTTCGTCTTCCGGAGCTCGGTCTGTTACTGCCATCTGCTCAATATGGTTGTACTCATCTGTTCCTTTTTTGTACTCTGTATAAATATGAAACAGATTATATGCTGCAAAGCAAAATACCGCAATTGCAGCGATCAGAGCCAGGGTCAGAAGCAGATCTCCTTTCTTTTTCTTCTTTCGCCTCGGTTGGTTTGTTCTTTGTTTTCCCATAAATCACACTCCTGTATTTTTTATGTTCAGTAAAAAGTTTCTGAGAATTTCCGGCAACCAGCTTTCTCCAGACTATTATAGCACATCTGAGCCTTGTTCTGTAGAACAAAGACAACAGTTTTTATGTATCGTGTTCTAAAATAAAAAGAGTGCCCTTCTCAGACACTCTGATTCTGTAACAGGAACCGAACTTAAACCTTCTTCCCCTGATTATTGTTTTTTATTTCTTCTGATATTAGAAGTTATTGCCGATGTGGGGCATACTTTTATACACTGACCGCAGCGGATACACTCCATATGATTCGGGCTTTTTGAGGGATCCACCTGCATTTTGCATATCTTTGCGCAGGCTCCGCAGTGTGTACAGGCTTCCTGATCCACTCTGTATCGGAATACAGAAATCGGCTGAAACAATGAATACACTGCTCCCAAAGGGCAGATATATTTACAGAACGGCCGGTAAATAATGACAGAAAGAATAATGATCACTGCCAGAAGCAGATTTTTCCATGCATAAAGCCATCCTATTGCGCTCCGCATTCCCTGATTAAGAAGCACCAGAGGAACGCCGCCCTCCAGAGTTCCTGCCGGACAGATCAGCTTGCAGAAAAACGGCGCCCCCTGCCCCAGAAGATCCACCACAAACATGGGCATCAAAATCACAAAAACAATAAAGATCACATACTTCAGCTTACGAAGAAGCCTGTCTCCCCGGAAGGTGCTGATTTTTTTTGGAAAGGGAATTTTGTGAAGCAGATCCTGGATCAGCCCAAAGGGACAAAGCCAGCCGCATACAAATCTGCCGAGAAGCGCTCCCACAAACATCAGGAAACCAGCCACATAAAACGCCAGTTTAAAATTCCAGCTTCCCACCACCGCCTGCATCGCCCCTATGGGACAGGCCCCCAGAGCCCCGGGACAGGAATAACAGTTCAGTCCCGGAACACAGAGATTTTTAAGTTTTCCCTGATAGATTTTTCCTTTTGCAAAACCCACCAGATAGCTGTTTGTCAGGAAAGCCCAGAGGATCTGTACTCTGTAGCGTCCCCATTCGTTTGTACGTTTTTTCTTATCCAATGCCAATACACTCCATGCATATATTTACTGCCTTTTCAAAAACAACCGCCATTTCTCCCCGCCAGATGCCGAATATCATAAACGCGGCTCCCAGGATCAGAATGACAATGCCCAGAAAAAAAGCTGTTCTCTCTGAAATTCTCGCAGAAAAAGACTGTTTTTTATTTTTTCTCTCCATCTTCCTTCTCCTGATCTGCCTTAAGACCTTCCAGCTCCGTATTTACAATTTCTTCCCACTCTTCCAGACTGCGGCTTCCACTGTAGGTTTCTCCTACAATATTGCCGTTTTTGTCCACAAAAAATGTTTCCGGAAATGCCTGTACATAAGCCAGACGTCCGTTCATATATCCGGAGTCCGGAAGAAGGAACGGATATTCTGCCTTTGTCTTCTCTGCAAGGATCTGAGCCTTTTTAATCCCCTCTTCATCTTTTTCGGTTCCCTTTACCGCATCCATTACAATGCCGATCACCTGAACCCCTTTGTCCTTCATCTTTTCATCAAGCTCCGCCAGATAAGGAATTTCATTCACGCATGGACCGCACCAGGTAGCAAATACATTGACCATGGTAAGATCTGCCTCCTGGAAAACAGCTTCTGTATACTCTTCTCCGTTAATATCCTCTGTGGTAAAGCTTCCCACAGAGTCGCCTTCTCCCATTTCTTCTTCATTATAAGAAACCATTCTGGTTATTTCTGTTTCTATTTTTTTCAGGGATGCAGTCAGATCTTTATCTGCATCTTTATTCATACTGAGATAATAAATATAATCTCCATCCTCACTGACACCTATTTTTTCATGCTCTGTACAGCCGGTAAGCTCGTTCAGCTTTTTTTCCAGGTCTTTATGATAGGTTCCAAGAGCGCCTATTCGTGAAAGCCCTTCTTTCCACTGTGCATATCCGTCTCCCGATTTATCAACCTCCGCCTCTCTCTGCTCTTCCGTCATAGTGCTCCAGCTTACCTGCCCGTATTTCAGTTTACTGCCATCCTCCGTAAGCTCTGCATCCGGAAGCATAACCACCTCTTTGCTTTCCATTTTCTTCAGAAGTTCCTCCGGAAGCTGAAAGGACAGTCCCATGTCCGCATAAGAATAGCTTTCCTGTGGCTGAAGAACATAATCCGAAGGACTCACCGTTCCCTCAGCGTCAGCCTCCGTCTGCTGCTCCTGTGCTTTTTCGTCTGTTTTCTGTTTCTCTTCCTTTTTTTCGGAGGCTGCCCACACCTGAGCCGGGGCAGTCCATCCCCCGGATAAAGTTCCCACAGCAAGAGCCCCCGCCATCATCCACGCACAAAAATTTCTATCTATCTTTCTCATTCTGAAATGACTCCTCTCATTTTTTGTATTATCATACTATACGAAACAGAGTCATCTGTAAAGAAAGATTTTATCTTTTACACTTTGTTAATTTATAAAATTCTTATTACTTCCTCAAGCACTGGAATAGACGGAATCGCTCCCGCACGTGAAACAGCCATTGCGGCTGCCCGTGCCGCTATCCTTAAAGCGTCTTCCACAGTCTGTCCCTTAATTACTGATGCCAGATAATACCCCGTGAACGTATCCCCGGCAGCTGTAGTATCTACAGCATGAGTTTCAAAAACACTTTGAAAAATTCTCCTTACTCCATCATAATAAAAAGCTCCATCACTTCCCATTGTCAACACAATTTCTGTTTCTGGATATTTTTGATTTAAAACATGCAATATTTTTTCCGGTTCCTTTTCATCTGTACACTGATTTCCTTCAATTTCATTTAATATAAGAGTCTTAACCTTTCTAAGGTCGCATTCTTCTATCTTTTCATTATAAGGCGCTGGATTTAAAACAATTTTCATTCCTTTTTCAAAAGCCTGTTCTATAATATAATCTAATAAATTCACTTCGTTCTGTAATACAATATAATCTCCCTTCTCGAAATTACTGAGAACCGAATCAATAAACTCCCTGGTAAGCATCTGATTTGTTCCACCATAAAGAATAATACTATTCTGAGCATCTTTATCTACCTGAATAATTGTATGACCTCCCTTTACAGGCATATATTTCAGATAAGAAGTATCAATTTTGTTCTCTTTACATACTTCCACCAACATATCTCCATCATTTCCGGTTATTCCTGCATGATATACTGTAATCCCAGCTCTAGCAAGTGCTACAGACTGATTCAGGCCCTTTCCCCCGCAAAAAGCCTCCATTTTTTCTGCCAGCTGAGTTTCTCCTCCAATAATCATATGGTCAACAGAATATACATAATCTACATTTAATGATCCAAAATTCAATACTTTCATTTTCGTTTGCCTCCTTTTCATAAAAAAGCAGCAGAATTTTCATTTCTAATTCTACTGCCTTTTACACTTCATTTTTTTAATTCACTGTTCCTTTTACTACACTGGTATTAAAAGGACTTTGTCTTGCTCCAATCTGAGGCAGTCGCCTTTCTATTGCGGCTCTGGCATATTCAATATCCTCCAATGCTTCTTCTGGCGTAAAACATCCAATGCATACCAAGTCCTGTTCCCTGATTGTATTATATGTAAAATTAAGTCCCACATATGGAGTTGTTCTTCCAGCTGCACATGGTTTTATAGTAAGAACTGGCTTTCTGGCATTGTGAATGATTTTAGCAACACTTTCAATTTCTACCTGCATCAAAAATCCCATGCAATTAAAAATCTGTATATATGTTTCCACATCATAATCATTTTCATCTGCATACTGGATTACTTCCGGCATATGAGCGGATAATCCGGGAATCATTCCATTTTCTCTTATCATATATAAATAATCCGGCAGCCGATCAATTGTTCCCTTATTCTTATTAATCAGCTGCTCTACGCAGGAATGAATTGGCAGACATATCTTCGCACCTCTTTTAGCACTTTCCTTAATTACTTTTTCCGCTTCTTTTCTCGCCGCTCTATTATCATCCACATTAATTACCACTGTATCCAGTATAGTCATTTTTTTTCCTGTTGCTGCTTCTGACATATGTACTGCATCTATAAGATCATGATCAATTCCAAAAAGTCCAAGTACAGCATTGATGTCTTCATTAAGAAAAGTCTTAAAAATGTTTGACACACTCTCAGGATTATTATGCGTAGCTAAAATCATGTTATCCTTTGCAGGAGTTCTATGACTCCACCCAGATACCCAATTACATCCTATAACCAGCCTTGGCAGTTCAAGATCTCCTATCCTGGTCGTTGGAAATTTACCACTCATATTGTCCCCTCTCTTTTCATTCCTTTGTAAACAACACAACACCTTTCATATAATTATCTTCTTTATCACACGCTCTTTGGAAAAGATTTTCCATTGCTTCAAGATCTTTATAATATGCTGTGTGTGTTACATACTCTTCCGGAGCTAAAACGCGCTTTCTAATCATTTCATATGCTTTTGGAAGAAGTTCTGGATAATGCGCATTACTAAAAGGAGAAAGATTGTAAACTTTCAATCCTCCAAGATGCCATTTTGTACCATTAAATGTAACATCTCCCCTGTGGAAAGTTGCAATTCCAAGTTTTCCTGCCTGTTTAGTCAGAGAATCCGCAAGCTCAAATCCTGATGTAGTTGCTCCAAAATCAATAACAACATCTGCACCTCCTGCCTTTATAATATCTTCAATCAATTTCTTTCCTTCTTCGCTTTCTGGATCAGCAACCTCTGTTGGGTTCATCGCCTCTGCCATTCTTCTGCGATCATCTCTCAGTTCAAATACAGTAATCCTTCCTGCCTGACTTCCCTTTGTAAGAACCTGCAGGGTCTGTAATCCCATATATCCAGCCCCTACCAGCACAACATGATCCCCCAGCTGAATATCCAGGGAATTTACAACATTAATTACGCAGCATGCCGGCTCATAAATCACGGAAGCCCAATCTTTCACTTCATCCGAAAGCTTTACTACACCATCTTTACGATTAATAAAATACTCACTCATCATATCGTTTCCGCCATATGCTGCAAACACCTTGTCTCCTGGTTTCAGATTATCAACCTCAGAGCCTACTTTTTCGACAATGCCAGCCCCTTCATGTCCAATAACATAAGGATAAGGTCCCGGTGCATTTACACCTCTGTATAGCCAGGAATCCCAACAGCAAACACCACATGCCATTGTTTTAACCAAAACTTCATTTGGCCCTGGCTCATTAGGAATTTCATGCTGCATAACATCAAGCTTCATATAGTCTTTTACATATACTCCATTTACTTTCATTTAAATACCTCCTTGAATAAATTCCCCATAATCATTCTTTTTACGTAATTTTGAAATATTCCGAAAATTTTCTTACTGTTTTTTTACAGATACTTTTGCCCTGATTGTATCTAAAAGTACTGCCAGAATAATGATTCCTCCTAATACTACTTTTTGCCAGTATGCACTTACTCCCAGAAGGTTCAAGCTGTTATTAATAAATCCCCATACAAGAGCGCCTGCAAGAGTATTAAACATACTGCCATTAAAAGTTCCACCAATATACACTGCTGCCAATGCCTGAAGAGAAAGATCACTGCCTGAGCTTGGCTGTCCGGAAGACAGACGCGCTGTCATTACAATTCCTGCACATGCGGCACAAAATCCTCCCAACGTAAACATCAGCATTTTTGTCATTTTTACTTTAAGACCTGAAAGCGCTGCTGCTTCCGGATTTTCGCCTACTGCTATAACCGATCTGCCAAAAGGAGTATATTTCAATAAAAATGCTCCTATGATAAAGAAAATCAACATAATTACTACAGGCACTGGAATTACATTGGCAATATATCCTCTTCCCAGATATAGAAAGCTATCCGGAAGTCCGGTAACTGGCATACTGTTTGTTGTAATTAAAATAAATCCCTGTACAACATATTGCATTCCAAGTGTTCCAATAAAAGACGGAATTTTCCAGTATGTAACAATAAATCCTGAAACGAGACCTACCAGACTTCCAATCGCAACAGCAATCAGAATTGCCAGCCACACCGGCATATTACATTTGGTAATCAAAAGAGCTGCATTACATCCCGCAAATGTTGCACTCATACCGCTGCTCAGGTCAATTTCTCCACCCAAAACTACAAAAGAAACACCTAACGCACAGATTCCAACCACACACACCTGACGAAATACGTTAATAAAATTACTTACTGTAAAGAACTTATCATTTATAAGTGTCATTACAACAATCAGTATCAGAATGATCAGCCACGCTCCCATTCCATTCGCAATAGTTCCAAGCTTTTCCTTTATATTTTTATTTGCTTTATCCATCCTCAGCCTCCTACAGAAAGTTGTCCTATTGTACTTTGCGAAAAACTTTCTTTTAAAACCTCTCCTGAAATCACACCTTCATGCATTACAATGATACGATCGCAGATACCAATTACCTCCTCCATGTCCGATGATACAACAATAACAACTTTCTTTTCTGCTACCAATTCATTGATAATCTCGTATATTTCTCTTTTAGCCCCTACATCAATTCCTCTTGTTGGTTCATCAAGAATAATAATATCTGCATCAGAAAGCAACCACTTTGCCAAAACAACTTTTTGCTGGTTTCCTCCACTTAAAAACATAACTCTTTTATTTACAGAAGATGTTGCTGTATGAAATTTCTTTACATATTCCTCCGCATAAGCCTTTTCTTTTTTAAAGTCAAAGTACAATCCTGCTTTTAAAATCTTTTTTAAAGCTACCATAACTGTATTTACTTTTATCGAAGATCTCAAAAACAGTCCTTCTTCTTTTCTGTTTTCTGTTACAAATCCTATACCATTGCGAATGGCATCTCTCGGACTTCGAATATCCACAGCTTTTCCCCGAATGAAAATTTCGCCAGATATCTTTTTATCTGCTCCAAATATCATCCTCATAGTTTCTGTTCTTCCGGCTCCAACCAGTCCTGCAAATCCTAATACTTCACCAGAATGAGCCTGAAATGACACATTCTTGACTCTTTTTCCACCATCCGAAATATTTTTTACTTCTAATACCGTTTCTCCAATCACAGATTCCCGGGAAGGATACTGATTGGTCAGCTTTCTTCCAATCATCATTTCAATCATTTCATTTTTAGTTACATCTTTGACATCTCTTGATCCAATATAGCAGCCATCCCTCAAAATTGTCATTCTGTCACAGACTGCATAGATTTCATCTAATCTGTGCGTGATAAAAATAATAGATGTTCCTTTCTCTTTTAGCTTTCGAATGATGTCAAAAAGGAGCTCTGTTTCACTTTGAGATAATGATGATGTCGGTTCATCCATGATCACTACCTTCGCATTGGTACTTACAGCTTTTACAATTTCTATTAACTGCTGCTCAGCCAGGCTCATTTCTCTGAGCATTTTATGAACATCTATATTAATTCCCAGCTCATTGATCAGCTTCTGTGAGTCTTCATACATTTGTTTCCACTGTATCACACCATTATGCTCCGGATATCTTCCCAGATAAACATTTTCTGCTACGGTAATTCTCTGTATCAGATTCAGTTCCTGATATATGATTGCAATCCCCAGTTCCTCTGAATGAATAGGAGACTGTATCTCCACTTCTTTCCCATCAAAAATAATAGAGCCACTATCTTTCTTATATGCGCCAGACAGGATTTTCATCAAAGTGGATTTCCCCGCACCATTTTCTCCTACAAGTGCCAGTACCTCACCTTTTTTCAGCATAAGCTCCACATCTGTTAATGCCTTTACTCCTGGAAATGCCTTGTTTATTTTTCTCAGTTCTAATATAGTCTCTGTCGCAGTTCCCATTAAACCCACCTTTCCGCATCACTCAAATGCAGACGTTTACTTAGCTGACTCCTCCACTTCTTCTGCAGTCAACTGACCTTCATCACAATAAATCCCTGCAGAAATCGGAACTATTTTATCAAATTCTTCTCCATCCAGATATTTCTTAATATACTCTACTGTAGTAGAAGCCTCCACATCCGGAGCCTGAGTAACTGTACCTACATAGTTGTTATCTTCATCTATAACTTCCAGTTCTTCATCCTCTCCATCATATCCAAAAACCATAACCTCTGTCCTGTTTGCTCCAACAGTTGCATCATATGCTCCCAAAGCTCCCTGGGCACTTACTCCATAAAACAGTTCAATATCCGGATATGTAGTCAAAGCATCCTCGCCACTTGCCATTGCCTCTTCTCTGGTGGAAACATCATACTCATTCAGCACCTCAACCGAAATGCCATGATCTGTCATTCCATCTACAAATCCCTGCGCTCTTGCTTTCATCTGCTCAGTAGAACCCACCATTGTTGCCATCTTTATAGAATCTCTGCCCTGATCCTTTAAATATTTTGACATATATGTACCACCAAGATGACCTGCATCATAGTGCTCTGTACCGCATGCATATTGAATCAGTTCATTAATATTATCTGGATTCTCAGTATTTCCGATTACAAAAACCGGTATATCTTTGTCCACACACTGTTGTAAAACATCTTCCATTGCATCAATGTACCAGGTACTGATTACCATTACATCTACATCATCATTTACTAAATCCTGGATTCCATTTAACTGTGTCGTTGCATCAAGATTTCCGTCTACAAAAGAAACCTCCCAGTTATTTTTTTCAGCTTCTTCCATAAAAGTGTCATACATTCTCACATAATATGGAAAATTCAGTGAAACAAAACTAAGTCCGATTTTTAAATTTTCTTCCTCTTTTGCATATACCCTATTTGCAGGCGCAATCATTGATACCAGTGTTAAAGCTGCCAAACCCAAAATCCCTAATACTCTTTTCTTCATAAATACCTTCTCCTTTTATTTATAAATATTATTTTGTTTTATACACAACAGATTCCCTCTTTTTATTTATAGACCTCCTTCTTTTTTTGGATTCTGTTATGTAATATTAAGTGTCAAAATAACGATGCCGACAATAAAAAATGCCAGTCCACATCCAAGAACACCTAAAGTTTTCTTTTTTGCTCCGGAAAATTCGCCATATACAATCCCCCAAAGATATGACCATATTCCAAAGGAATATCCAATACCGGTAGCAATTACAATACTGACAACTGGTGCAGCTATTGCATTTAAAAGATTTCCTCCAAAATGACAGAATGCAGAAATTACTGCCATGCCAATAATCACTCCTATTTTTACATCTGGATGTATAACTTTTTTCCACATCTTCTCCTTTGTTACCACAATAGCAGAAAATCCAGCTGTACCGACAAAAGCCCCCAGACAAAGTATTCCCATACATGTAAAAGAAGAAAAACCTTCCGGTCTCAAATCTGTTTTAAGCCCTACCGATGATGCAATTGAAAAAAAGGGCTGTAAAATTCCTGATGCAAAAATCAGTAAGATAATATCCTGTTTTTTTGTTGCTAATGGTGTTTTTTTATTTTCCCCTTTTTTTATATCTTTATCACGCATAGTGCCGGAAATCTGGCAGACAACAGTTCCTCCGATTAATAAAACGGCAGACATCATTATCATTGTCAATGAGGCTCCCTCGGGAACACCGCCAAGAATTGCCGAAACAATCACACCACTTAAAATAGAACATGTAGATGTTATGGAGCTAGATAAGATTAATCCTACTCTGCTTACAGCAGATAGCTGGATCTGCATTCCAACCGCATAAACAGCTCCACATAAAAACACAAGAGCAACTCTTCCAGGGTCTGATGCTATTTCATTAAAAACACCATCCGGAATCATTTTATCTTCAAATATAAAAATAGCGCCCCATACAATTACAACAGAAAATAAATACATCCAGTTCAAAAATACATAAATCGGATAATTCCCTGTATGTTTTACTGCCTGAAACCATGACCCCCATAAAAATGTAACAAACAAAAGCACAAATACTGCACTCGTCTGTGATAATCCCATATTTACTTCTCCTATCTTCTTAGCTTCAGAAATTGACGCCTGCCACAAGAACAATATTGGCAAACGGAGAGGTCTCTCCTGTCCGTATAATCACCCGAGCATATTCTGACATTTTTTTCAATTCTTCATGCATGATATAATCACACGCTATATTTTCCGTCAACTTCCCTATTTCAGTATTTAATTTCTTGTTTTTCTCTTTTATCTCGTCTGCCAAATAGCAATGTTCTACAACCATTTCATCTAAAACCGCTTCTGCTGTTTCTAAAAAAGAAGGAACTCCGGATTTTAATGCCAAATCAATTAGTAGTGTATCTTTTGGAATAGGCAGACCTGCATCACCGATTATAAGATACTGTGTATGTCCTATCGCAGAAATTTCTTTGATTATCGCTGTATTTAATAATCCTGTTTTTCTCATTTCTCTTTACTCCTTATCTGGTTGTTTGTCTCAGTAAAAGTCTTGTTTTCAATTTTACAAATGGATATGCCTCTGATTTATCTTCCAATGCCTGAAGCATGAAATCTGCTGCAATTCTCCCCATTTCTAGGATTGGATGCTGGATCGTGCTTAATGCCGGGGTAATATATTGAGAAAAGAACATATTGTCATAACCAATCACCTGCACATCCTCTGGAATCCTGTACGATAATTCTTTCAATGCATTTATTGCGCCAAGAGCCATCAAATCATTAGCACAAATAACAGCCGAATAATCAAGTCCTGCGCTTTCCATTTCTAAAATTGCCTTATAACCACTGCTTACAGTATAGTCCCCTGCCCTTACCAGTTCCTTTTCAAAAGGAATACCAAACTGAGTCATTGCTGTTCTGTATCCTTTCAATCTGTCCCCCGCTACTCGGCTCTTTCCCTTTCCACTGATAAACGCTATTTTTTTTACACCACTATAAAAAAAATGTTCACAGGCCATATATACTGCCAGTTCATTATCTGTAGTAACAATCCCTTTGTTTGGCACTCCTTCCAAATAATTGTCCAAAAAAACACACGGAATATGAAATTTATCCATCAGTCCAAAATCTTTAGAAGGCTTATCTCCTACAGGTGCTATTATAATTCCATCAACTTTTTTTGAAACAAAATCCCTAATCCATTTTCCTTCCATCTCTGTTGAAAAAAGACTGTCACCTAAAAGTAGTGAATACCCTTTTTCATTCATCCTTGTTCCTATGGCTCGAGCCATTTCTCCAAAAAATGGATTGGTAATGTCCGGAATGATCAGCGCAACTGTCTTTAGTCTCATTCTGGCTGCCATAACAGGTAAATTGGAGTCCATGTCATATTTAAGTTCTTCCAGAAGATTTTGGATTTGTGTACGTTTCGCATCACCAACTCCTTCTTTTCCATTTACCACTCTGGACACAGTCGCCTTTGATACTCCTGCCAGTCTTGCAATTTCCTCCATTGTTATTCGTCCGGACATTACTCCCTCCTGTTCCACTTACAATCCAAGTACATTATGAATATATTCTCTGCTTATTTGAGCAGAGCGATAATTACATACTGGCTGATAGTCTAATTCTACACAAAGAATATCGTCATATCCTGCATTTCTCAGTTCATTAACAACACCTTTAAAATTTACACATCCGCATCCAAGCGGTCGAAATCTCTTCATTGGCCATTCAGTATTTAATGTTTCATCTGGATCAATATCCTTTAAATGCATATAACCAATTCTCTTTCCATATTCCCTAACTAACTCTGGTGCGTCAATACCCGCCAGTGTCGTGTGTGCTGTGTCAATACACAGAAAAACATATTCGGGGTTTGTATTTTCCATATAAAGATCTATTTGCTCTTTTGTAAATACTGCTGTATTAGCATGTGGATGCATACATGCTTTTACTCCATATTCTTTACATAATCTTCCAATTTTATCAGACAGACGTGCATAGCTTAAAATCTGTTCTTTATTTGTGGGACGCTGATACGGTGTATCTGTCCACATTACCCCTTGCATATTCATATAATGAGCATCTACGGCCTTCATAAATTCCAGATATTTTTTGGCTTCTTCATAATCTTTATCCGGATTATCACTAAAATAAAAATACAAATTCTCAAATTTTAAGTTGTATTTCTGAACCACATTTTTAAAGCCTTCTATATCATCTGAATAATAATCTGCAATCCAGTTAAAATTCTCTACTGTTTCGTATCCTAAATCTGAAACCTCTTTCAAAAACTGTTCAAAATTTTCTTTGTGACGCTCATTAATCGGGTTCCAATTATCTCTTTCATTAGAAATCCATGTCCATCCTGTATATCCTATTCTCATAGTTTACCGCCTTTCTGCAATATTTTTAGTTGATTTTATTTATTTTCTGTATCTTTATTGAATATTTTATTTACGTAACTTTGTTTCGTAAATTATATATTTTACACAAATATAGTGTTTTTATTTTCGTTAAATTTAGTTAATTATTTTTATTTTGTTAATAAAATAACATTTTTTCTATAAATTATCGTTACGTGTTTCGTATAATAAATATATTCAAATTAAATTCTGGGATTATAAACTCAGAAACGAGTAAAAATGTTAAAAAAAGACTGCGAAAAAAATCTTCTCATAAAAATAAGGACCCAGGGTTCGTCAGATCCCAAGGTCCTTTTCTGTCTGATATTTATTTTGTTTAGTTACCGGAGCATCCGTGCTTGTTTTCTCCACAATGATGTTCTCCACAGGAATGTTCATGCTCATGGTGAGAGCAGTGAACTGCCGGGTTGTAATTAAGATTTCCAGCAAGATAAGCCTCTACAGCCTCGTCTGCTGATCCGGAAACACCTCCGAAAAGTTTAATTCCCATTTCTGCCAGTGCATTCTGAGCGCCTCCGCCAATTCCGCCGCAGATCAGGGCGTCAACCTTTGCCTGAGTAAGAAAACCGGCCAGCGCGCCATGTCCCTGTCCATTAGTGTCAACTACCTGACTTCCTGTTATTTTACCGTCCTCAACATCATAAAGTTTAAACTGCTCTGTGTGTCCAAAATGCTGAAAAATCTGTCCATTTTCGTAAGTTACTGCGATTCTCATTGTAAATTCCCCTTTCATCCTTATAATTGATTCACAGCCGGTCTCTTCAGACCTTCCACAATCTGTATTGCAGCAAAAATCTGCCGTACCGTCACAAAACCGATAATTACCTCCGGAAATCTCAAGCGCCTTGCCGTTCACTATACTGTCTGCAATCTTATAGCGGGCAGATTCATACAGTTCTGTCACTGTAGTTCTTGAAATATCCATCTGTCTGGCACATTGTTCATGTGTACATTTCTGAAGATCGATCAGGCGAATTGCTTCATATTCATCAAGTGTCAGGCCGGTTCTCTCTCCAGTGCTGATTCCCTCCGGAATGAAACTGTCATACGCCGGTTCCGCACATATTCGCCTGCATCTTGTTGGCCTTGCCATGAAATCACCTCGTTTTCATTATCGACATATGTCGGTAATTCATATTATAACGCTGTTTATGTGAAAATACAAGTAGGTTTTTATTTTTCACTTACCTTTTTAATGTGCCTTTATTAAAAAATTAAAAACTTCTTTTTATGTTTTTATGATACATCCCCCCTCATTCCCACTATCTGATTCTCTACTTTTATATTGAACTTTTGAACTTTCTGTGATATACTCTCCTTATTAAATTGAACTTTATATATCACAAGCTAAAATTGAACTTTTGTATTTTCCAGGAGGTACAGACCATGCCAAAAGAATCGTTTGCCGACAGACTCCGGGCTGCAATGGAAAAACAGAATATGAAACAGGTGGATCTGGTCCGGGCTGCTGCTTCTGCAGGAGTGAAGCTTGGCAAAAGCCATGTCAGCCAGTATGTCAGTGGAAAAACTGTTCCCCGCACAGATATCCTGATTTTTCTGGCACAGACTCTCCACACCGATTCAGAATGGCTGCTGGGTCACGATCAGGACAGCGCCTTTTCCGAATTCAGTACTGCCGGATTTCAGACAGATGCCAGAAAAAAATCCGCTTTTTCACAGACTGCCGAATCAGCTGTGGCTCCCCCGGCTTCATCAGCTGCTTATTCTGAACCATCCCGGTCTGAATCTGGTTCAGCCGGAACAAACACATACTCTACAGGAGGAATAACAATGCGCGAATTTAAAAAATCTGCAAAGCTTGACAATGTTTTATACGATGTAAGAGGTCCCGTTGTAGAAGAGGCCGGAAGAATGGAGGAGGCCGGCACTCACGTTCTGAAATTAAATATCGGAAACCCGGCTCCTTTCGGGTTCCGCACACCGGATGAGGTTATTTACGATATGCGTCAGCAGCTTACCGAATGCGAAGGCTACTCTGATGCCAAAGGACTTTTTTCCGCAAGAAAAGCCATTATGCAGTATGCGCAGTTAAAGCATATTCCCAATGTTTCTATTGGAGATATCTATACGGGCAACGGCGTCAGCGAGCTGATCAATCTTTCCATGTCCGCACTTCTGGACAATGGAGATGAAATCCTGATTCCTTCTCCTGACTATCCGCTGTGGACAGCCTGCGCCACTCTGGCAGGAGGAAAAGCGGTCCACTATATCTGCGATGAACAGTCCGAATGGTATCCGGATCTTGACGATATTGAAAAAAAGATCACTGACCGGACAAAAGCGATTGTTATCATCAATCCCAATAACCCTACAGGCGCCCTTTATCCTGAGGAGATCCTTCAGAAAATTGTTGATATTGCAAGACGTCATCAGCTTATTATTTTTTCTGATGAAATTTATGACCGCCTTGTTATGGACGGAGAAAAGCATATTTCGATTGCTTCCCTTGCGCCGGATCTTTTCTGTGTTACCTTCAGCGGTCTTTCCAAGTCTCATATGATCGCAGGCTATCGTATTGGCTGGATGATCTTAAGCGGCAACAAAAAACATGTAAAGGATTATATTGAGGGAATCAATATGCTATCCAATATGCGTCTGTGCTCCAATGTACCGGCTCAGTCTATTGTACAGACTGCACTTGGCGGACATCAGAGTGTAAATGATTATATTATTCCCGGCGGAAGGATTTATGAACAAAGAGAATTTATTTACAAAGCCCTTACAGACATCCCGGGAATCACTGCAGTAAAACCCAAGGCAGCATTTTATATTTTCCCGAAAATTGATACGAAAAAATTCAACATCACAGATGATGAAAAATTTGCCCTGGATCTTCTCCGTGAGAAAAAAATCCTTCTGATCCACGGCGGCGGCTTTAACTGGAAGGAACCGGATCATTTCCGTGTTGTATATCTGCCCCGTGTAGAGGTTCTGGAAAAAGCAGCCAGAAATATTGCCGACTTCCTGAGAACTTATCAGCAAAATTAAACTGAAGCCTCTTTTCCCTCAGTTTTATCAAATGTGCTGAACTGTCCCATATTTTTATACGCTTTATCGTCAGCACAGTCCTTGTTTGCAATACTGCCCAAAAAACTATGAATGGGACTGTATTTTAAATAGTACAGTTGCGCCTATTCCTGTAACACTCAAATAAAAATTCCGGCGGAAGCTTCGTGTATCTTACAAAAAAATCTTTTCTCTGTAAGATGTACGAATAACTTCCACCGGAATTTTATCATTTTCTGCTATAAATAAAGCAATACAGTTTTTGTGTTTTCCTTCCCGGACATGTGATATTCACCTGAAAGCCTTTTTCAGCCTACGCCAAAATCAGTAATCTCATACAGCACTTCCACATCAGGATCATCCAGAAGCCACTGATACTCTTCCATAAACCAGCGCACAAGCTCCTCGTCTCTCTTGATGGGAGTGGAATTATTATTAAAAACATTTACCGTTCCATGATTAAAATATTTTTTTAACCAGGCGATATCATTTCGGATCATTTCCTTTGTCTGTCCCTGGATTCCAACCATCAGGCAGATCGAATCAAAGTATTCCGCAGCCTCCATAGGTGTCTTGAAGTCCGCATGTTTGTTCAGAACCTTTTCCCGGAAATCATAATCAAAGGTCTCCACACCCATCTTGTAGGTAACAGGAATTCCAAAATAATCCCGCATTTCCTGAAGTCGTTTACGATAGATCCAATGACTTTCAAAAATCAGTCTTTTTATATTTTTCAGCCGGACTACTGTGCGGATATCCTCCAGCGTTTCCTTTGGAAGTTCAAAACAGCTTCCTGAGTTGATCACTTCAAGAACGCCAAACTCTCCAGTGATTTCCCTTAAAGCTTCCCGGTTTTCTCTGACCATTTCCGCCTCGTCCCTTCCGTTATCCTCAATGTAATCACAGAAGGTACATTTTCCCCACACGCAGGGAAATGCTCTGAGAAGTACGATCTCTCTTTTATTTTTATCTGTTATTCTGCTATATCGTTCCATTATTATTTATCCTTCCTGAAAGCTTTGCTACCATTCCTCCGCCCATTGCCGTTATCAACGCACTTACGGCAAAAACAGAAATACATCTGTCAGCATAGTCTGTGAGAAACTGAACTGTAAAAATACTTCCTGTCAGTCCCAGAGGTGTTTTGGAAAGCATCTGTACAAGAATAGATGACCCTGATGAGGTTACCCCTCCAAATAAAACCGCATTGATCAAAGCGCTCACAATGGTCCCCGGAACTGAGATCACAGCTGCAGCCAGGAAAATCCTGCCTTTTTTTACTGACATTTTCTGAAATACCAGGCCACTTAAAAATCCTGTCACAATTCCTACAGGAGCAAAATACAAAGAGTAAATATCTACAGTCATTCCCATAAAAATACCGCTTAAAATATTGGGGATCATTCCAAACCACGGTCCCAGAACCGCGCCTGCAAAAATTGTTCCAATACTGTCCAAATATACGGGAAGCTTCAAGAACAATGCGATCTGTCCTCCTACAATATTAACGCCCACAGCCAGCGCCACAAGACAAATCTGATAAGTAGTTATTTTTTTGTTTTCAATTTTCATACTTTCATCCTCCTACAATTCATCCAGAAGATCCAGGTCTTCTTCTCTGTATCTGCTTCCATCATTTTTTTTCAAAATTCTTGAAAGGAAAAGCTTCATAAATTGCTTTCCGTCAGTTTCTGTAAGAATATGGCTGTTCGGTTCTTTTTTCCAGAAATTCATAGAATCTACCACTGTCTGTCCAATGCTGATTCCCTCTGTCTCCACTGCCGTAAAGCTGTCAAAACCTGTGCACATATCCCGGTCTGTAAAATACGCTACAGCCAGAGGATCATTGATCACACAGCCAATGATACCCTCGTATTCCCAGTGAAAATCCATATAAAAACCTGTGATCCTGCGGATAAACTCTCCTGTTTTCGGATCAAGCCGACAGATATATTCCAGAATATTCGGCGTCAGGACAATCTTTCGGGTTACGTCAAGTCCGATCATGTGGATTTTTTTGCCTGCTTTTGCAAAAGCCTCATAGCACACTGCAGCTCCATGAGGGTCGCACCAGTAATTATATTCTGCAACCGGCGAACAGTTTCCATGGCTTTTGAAGCTTCCGCCCATGGAAACAAGCTCATCAATCTGTTCGATCAGATCCGGGCGCTTCAAAAAAAGACTAGCCAGGTTTGTCATAGGCCCAAGGGCAATAATAGAAATTTTTTCTTTTTCCAGAAGTTCCTCCAGAAACTCTACTGCATCTTTGTTCTGCTTCGGCCAGGAAACTTCAGGATAAAAGCTTTCTCCCATTCCATCCCTCCCGTGGGTGTCCATGGCATCAATATATTTCCGCTTCAAAGGAACCGCCTCACCTTTATAGATAGGGATGTCCGTCCGCTCCATCCAGTTCAGTACCTTTGCAGCATTCTCCGTTCCCATATCAACAGGAACATTTCCGGAAACAGTTGTGATCCCCGCAATATTAAGCTCCGGCGAAGCAAGAGCCAGCATAAGGGCAAGGGAATCGTCAATTCCCGGATCACAGTCAATTACAATTCTGCACATAAAAAAATCCTCCTTTCGACAGCTTTTTCCATAAAAGTAAAATCCTCCGCAGAAAAAGGCATCATCAAAAGAAAGATACCTGAAAGAACCTAGTTTTTTATACTGGGAGGGTTTCGAACCAGTTTATTCAATTAAAATAAGCATCAGCTCCGGAAATGATCTTCCAGATACTGATGCCAGTATAGCAGATGAAGAAAAGAAATGCAACGAAAAATTCTTATTTAAGTCTTCTATGGTTTTTTCCCCGTGTACTAAGCAAAACTTATTCAAGCAGTTCCTTCACCATCTCTGAAGTAAATACCACCTGCTTCACATGATCCACCTCGATCCGGTAAAGAGCGTTGGCTGCCAGATGCTCTGCCGCCTGCTCCAGATCGCGGATTCCTGAAGTATCCGCATATCTCTCGATCACTGCGTCAAGGGCTTCACCTTCTATAATACACTCATCCTGTTCCAGCCCCATTCTCTTTAAGACTTTGGGAAGTGCAAATTTGGAAAAAATCACTTTTTTCTCTTCCGGTGTGTAATCCGGAATCTCGATCACTGCAAAACGGGACATTAAAGGAGCGCTGATCTGAGATTTGTCATTGGCTGTTGCAATGGGATAAACGCCGGATGTGGGAACCATACATTCCATATAGTTATCTGTAAATCCAAGATTGTCCAGAAGGGTCAGAAGTACGTCCGCCGGATTTCCGTTTCCCTTTCCCGCTGCAGCCTTGTCAAGCTCGTTGATAATAAACACAAGGTTGGACTCCCCGGCCATGGAAAACGCCTCCAGGATAATTCCCGGCTTTGCATTTGCATAAACCCTTGAACTTCCGGTAAGCTGCTCAGGGTCGTTGATGGAACTCATATCAAGAGTTGTCCACGGCAGCTTCAGGATTTTTGCCACCGCATAGGCAATCTGAGATTTACCTGTTCCCGCAGGTCCCACAAGAAGAAGTCCGTAGGCCGGAAGGGTATGGGTACGGTTGATCTGAATAATCGTCTCAATAATGCGCTGCTTTACCTTTTCCATTCCGTAAAGGGTTTCGTCCAGGATTCTTCTGGCTTCTTTCGGGTCAATGGACTCAAAATAATTATTTTTCCACTGAATATTCATCATAATGGAAAGGGCTCTCTGTGCATGGCGGCGTTCCTCCTGAGAAACCTCTGCGGAACGGGCCACTGCAAGATTTCTTCTTGCCCAGAGACGGATATTATCAGGCAGAGTACGGCCTGCGCAGGTCATAAAATCCGTAATACTCTGAATACTGGTAAGCTTCATCTCATCTCCATCCTCTGCCTCTTCCTCATCTGAGGCAGTCTCCGCAGGCGCGCTGCTGGCAAAAAGACGTTCAATCATAAACTGAAGGAAACCGTCCTCTGCTGAAAGCTTTGTTCCTCCTCCGAAGGCGATCTCACGGATTCGGTAAACACAGTATCCTTCCGGACGGTTTTCTCCGGAAAGGCGTACATTGATCCGATTCTCTCCAAGCCATTTGATAAGGCTTACAAAGCGGGCGTCAATTTTCCGTATATCTGCGCTGACAACGCCTCTCTCTTCTTTAAATTCAAAAGAAGTTCTATGAACCGGATTGGTAAATACTCCACAGGAATGATGAGGCCACTGCTTTTTCTGATTATCCAAAATCAGAATAGGCTTTTCCGCCGTCGCCTCAGGTTCTCCGGACAAAAAAGTAGTATACGTACATTCCGGAGCTGTTCCCTTTTCCGGTGTATGATTAAAATCAAAAACTGGCATTTTTCTCCTCCTTTTATACCGTCTGTTTTTTTATTAGATCTGTCAGTATTCCTGCTGCCGCTCCCACAAAAGTAGGCAGAAGCCATCCAAATCCCGCTTCGTAAGCCGGAAGCATTTTTATCAGAGCAGTCACTCCGGGAATGATGATCCCATTCTGATCCAGCACAATAAATACACTGCTGATTCCACATAAAGCAGCTGTCCAGGGATAAATACTTCTGAATCTGCCCAGCCAGCGATGAACCAGCGCCAGGACGATCAGCAGAATTGCCATGGGATAAATGGCGTTCAATACAGGTACCGAATACTTCAGGATCATATCAAGCCCTACATTTGAGATCACCATGGAAACAAAGGCAAACACAAACACCCAGCCTCTGTAACTGATTTTTGGAAAAATCTCTGTAAAATATTTTCCGCAGCAGCTGAAAAGCCCCACGCAAGTATTAAAGCAGGCGATCACAAAAATCACACCGAGAATAATGGTTCCCATCTTTCCAAAAAGAATGCCTGCCATGTCTACCAGAACCTCTGTACCATTTGCAGCTCCGGCAAAAGTAATACCTGAAATTTTTCCTACATAAGTCAGCATACCATACACAGCCAGCAGCAAGGCGCCTGCAATCCAGCCTGCTGAAATTGTTTCCTTTATCACTGCTTTTTCTTTTTTTATTCCTTTTGCCTGAATATTAAGTGCAACGATCATGCCAAAGTTTAAGGCTGCCAGCGTATCCATTGTCTGATACCCGTCCAGAAATCCCTGAACTGCCGCCCCCTTTACATACAGCTCTGCCGGTTCTGCTCCTGAGGCATCCAGAACGCCGTTTCCTCCTGCTGTCATAATCACCCCTGCCGCAAAAAGTACAATAATCAGTACCAGCAGAATCGGCGTCAGCCTTTTTCCCAGATATTCTGTCAGCTTCTCAGGATGCATGGCCACAGCTGTGGCTGCCCCAAAAAATACTACTGAATAAAGAAGCTGTGGGATCACTGCAGAAATTCCGTCCGGCATAAAGGGCACGACTGCCATGGAAAAGGAAGTGCTTGCAGTTCTGGGAATTGCAAGACAGGGACCAATTGCCAGATACAGGATCATAATATATACAAAAGAAAACCCGGGATGCACTCTGGATGCCAGATGCTCCAGCCCTCCTGATTTTGTCACTGCGATCACTCCCAGAATCGGAAGCCCTACTGCGCTGACCGCAAATCCCAGAAACGCACTCCAGGTGTGTGTGCCTGCCTGGGCTCCCAGAAAAGGCGGAAATATCAGATTTCCTGCTCCAAAAAACATGGAAAACAGGGTCACGCCAATCAGTATTTTATTTTTTAAACTGAATTTTTCCATTTTCTCTCCTTTCTTTTGCAGGCCTTATATTCCAGCCTGCTGACTCTTGTATCATATTATATAGAATTTTGTATTTTTTTGAAACCTTTTCTTGGATTTTCCTGTGATACTCTGAAAAATATTTTTTTTGCAACAACTTATTCATCCCTGCAAGCCATAGCAAAATCCCCCATGTTTCTACAGTGATCGCATGGGTACTGTAAGCAAGGCTGCACTCTAATATCGTACAGAAAAATATACAATTTAATCTCTCCGGATATCTTGCATTTGCAGATATTACGGGTGTATTCTGATACAAAAGAACTGACAGCGCTTTTGGTCAGTTCCATGTGTCAGTATTTTACGGAAGGATCCCTCATATGAAAAAAAGAAGAAACACAGCTGCTGTCCGGCCGGTACAGCCAAGACTCTTTGACAACAAAAAACTGGCTGCTCTTTTAATCCCGCTGGCCCTTGACCAGCTTCTGAATTCCTTTATGGGAACCGTCGATACTCTTGTGGTAAGCAATCTGGGCTCTGCTGCCATCTCCGCAGTTTCCCTTGTTGACTCCATTAACGTTCTGGTTATTCAGGCCTTTTTCGCCCTTGCTTCAGGAGGAACGGTTGTCTGCTCTCATTATCTTGGCTGCAAAAAGGAAAACCATGCCAGAGAAGCTGCACGGCAGCTTGTTTTTATCACTTTTATTATGTCACTGATCATTGCCGGAGTTTGTCTTGCGCTGAACAGACCCGTTCTTAAACTGATCTTCGGGGATGTGGAAGCGGCTGTTATGAAAAATGCCAGAATCTATTTCTTTTTTTCCGCTGTCTCCTATCCCTTTATTGCCCTTTATGATGACGGATCATCTATTCTCAGAGCTCAGGAAAACAGCCGTCTTCCCATGCTGATCTCTGTCTGGGCAAATGTCCTGAACCTTGCGCTGAATCTTGTTTTTGTATGGGTATTCCACTGGGGTGTGGCCGGCTCAGCCTCTGCTACCATGCTTGCCCGTATATTCAGTATGGCTGTAGTAACTTATAAGCTTCGCAATCCCGACCTTGAAATTCCTCTGAGAAATTATTTTTCCATCCGGCCCGACTGGAAAGAAATTAAACGCATCCTGCATATAGGTATTCCCTCCGGTGTGGAAAACAGCATGTTCCAGTTTGGAAAACTTGCCATTCAGTCCACGGTTTCTCTTATGGGAACTGCCGCAATCGCCGCCCAGGGCATGACCAATATCATAGAAAATCTCAACGGAATCCTGGCAATGGGCGTAGGCGTAGGGCTTATGACTGTGGTTGGGGAATCCTTAGGCGCCGGTCGCAGGGAAGAGGCGGTCTACTACATCAAAAAGCTTTGTATTATTTCAGAAATCATTGTGGCTGCTTCCTGTCTTGTAATGTATGCTCTGGTCCGCCCAATCACACATTTCGGAGGCATGGAGCCTGCCAGTGCAAAAATGTGCATCTTCATGGTAACCTGGATCACGATTGTAAAGCCACTTGTATGGGTAATGGCATTTATTCCTGCCTACGGGCTCCGTGCTGCCGGAGACGTAAAATTCAGTATGACCGTTTCTGTGCTTTCCATGTGGCTGTGCCGTGTTACTCTAGCAATGATACTGGCCCGCGTATTCCACATGGGACCTATGGCTGTATGGATCGGTATGTTTACCGACTGGACCATTCGCTGTGTGATCTTTACTATCCGGTTTAAAAATCGAAAATGGCTGAACCATCAGGTAATATAAAATCAGGGCTGCCTTATGCAGCCCCTTTATAATTCATATTAATCCAGCTTAATCCCTGCAAGAGCCTGCGCAAACCCGTTGTTTACAGGCTCTTTTGCTTCTTTTTGCTGCTGACGCAGATATTTCTGTACATCTCTCTTATTGACGCCTGCTCCCTCTTTTTTCCTTCTTGCCTGGAAAGAAGAGAGTTTTTCTTTATAACCGCAGGCACAGACAAAGGTTTCCTCCTTACCCTTCACGATCATTTCCATCCGCTTATGGCATTTAGGACAGCGGGCGTTAGTAGTTCTGGAAACAGTTTCCCGGTATCCGCATTCTCTGTCCTGGCACACCAGCATTTTGCTGTTTTTACCGTTCACTGCCAGAAGCCGCTTTCCGCAGTTTGGACAGATTTTGTTTGTAATATTATCATGGCGGAAGGTTCCGCTCCCTGTTTTTATCTCATCCACGATCTCACAGGTGTATTCCCTGATTTCCTTCAGGAAAGTGTCCTGGCGGAGATTTCCCTTTGCAATATCAGACAGCTTCTTTTCCCAGTCTGCAGTGAGCTCCGGTTTTTTCAGATCCTCCGGAACAAGCTCCAGAAGCTGTTTTGCCTTGGAAGTCAGATGGATTTCATTTCCCTTTTTCTCCATCATAAAGCTTTTAAAAAGCTTTTCGATAATATCTGCTCTGGTTGCAACTGTGCCAAGCCCTCCGGTTTCTCCCAGTGTTTTTGCTGCCTGCCGGTCCCCTGTGGACAGATACTTAACCGGGTTTTCCATGGCAGCAAGAAGAGTGGCTTCCGTAAATCTTGCAGGAGGTTTTGTTTTTCCTTCCTTCAGACGGAGAGTTTCTGTTTTAAGCTTTTCTCCCTGCTTTCTTACAGGAAGGCTCTGATCCCTGATATCCTGCTCCTCATCTTCATCCTCGTCCCGGTAATCTCCCTCGTAAACCTCTTTCCATCCGGGACTTACCACTGTTTTTCCGCCGGTTGCAAAGCAGAAGCCCTCCGCCTCTGCCTCCATGGAGGTCTGCTCATATTCAAAAGCAGGATAAAGAACGCTTAAAAAACGCCGCACGACCATATCGTAAATTTTCCGCTCCTCATTTGTCATATGATCAAGCTGTACAAACTGCTCCGTTGGAATGATCGCATGATGATCGCTTACTTTTTTGTCATCCACAAAGCTTCCGTTTACCTGAACCGGTCTGGTAAGCAGCGCTCCTGCCAGTTTCCGATAAGGACCGGTACCGCAGGCTTTCAGCCTTTCCTTAATAGTTGGAACCACATCCTTCCCGATATATCTGGAATCTGTTCTGGGATAAGTAAGAACCTTGTGATTTTCATAAAGCCGCTGCATAATATTCAGAGTTTCCTTTGCAGAAAATCCGTATTTCTGATTGGCTTCTCTCTGAAGCGTTGTCAGATCATAAAGTCCCGGCGCATATATTTTCTTCGGCTTTTTTGACACAGAAGTAATGGTAAGCGCTTTGCCTTTTACTTTTTCTATAATCTCTTCTGCCCGTTCTCTGCTGAAAGTACGGAAGCTTCCACTCTTTCTGTCCTTCCAGGTCCAGGTGATATCCCCTGCATTGACTGTAATGCCAAAATATTCCTTTGGCTTAAAGCTCCTGATCTCCTCCTCCCGCATGGCAATAATGGCAAGAGTGGGAGTCTGCACCCGGCCGCAGGAAAGCTGAGCATTATACTTACAGGTAAGCGCTCTTGTACCATTCATTCCAACCAGCCAGTCTGCCTCTGCTCTTGCAACCGCCGCCCGGTAAAGGTTGTCATAAGCTCTTCCGTCTTTCAGATTGTGAAATCCGTCTTTGATGGCCTTATCCGTAACAGAGGATATCCACAGTCGGCGTATGGGCTTACGGCAGCCGGATTTATCCAGGATCCAGCGGGCAACCAGCTCGCCCTCTCTTCCTGCGTCTGTGGCAATGATAATGTCTCCTATGTCCTTTCTGAAAAGCTGAGTTTTTACTGCATTGTACTGTTTACCTGTCTGGCGGATCACCACAAGCTTCATATGATCCGGCATCATGGGAAGGGTATTCATCTCCCATTTCATATATTTTTTGTCATATTCCTCCGGATCGGCCAGGGTTACAAGATGTCCCAGCGCCCAGGTAACTACATAATCTTTTCCTTCAAGACAGCCGTTTCCCTTCTGGCTGCAATGAAGAACCCTGGCAATATCTCTTGCAACAGAAGGCTTTTCCGCAATTACTAATGATTTCATACAAGTTCCTTTCAGATATTATTTTCAGGCACATCCATGTACCTTTTCCTCTTATCACAAAGGAATTGTAACACAGGAGGAACAAAGAGGACAAGCCCTGTCTATTTCCCCATCTTATATCCGATTCCGCGCACTGTCTCGATCAAATCTCCTGCATCGCCCAGCTTTTGTCTCAAAGTCCGGATATGAACATCCACGGTACGGCTTTCCCCGTCAAATTCATATCCCCAGATCTGATTAAGAAGCTGTGTTCTGGAAAGAACCATTCCGCTGTTTTTCAGAAGAAGACACAGCATCTCATACTCTTTCAGCGTAAGATTTACAGGCTCTTTGTTGACTGTCACCACATGTCTGGACGGGCATACATAAAGACTTCCGATCCTGTATTCCTCAGCGCCTTTGTCTTCCAGCCTCCGAAGCCGAGCCTTAATGCGGGAGATCAGTTCCATCATCCGGAAAGGTTTTGGAATATAGTCATCGGCTCCGCTGTCCAGCCCCATAACCGTATCATACTCGCTTCCCTTTGCAGTCAGCATGATTATAGGAAGCTTCCTGGTATCCGGCCTTGCTCTCAGCTTTTTCAGAATAGAAATCCCATCCTCTTCGGGAAGCATAATGTCCAGAAGAATCAGCGAAGGAACCTCCTTTTCCAGTTCCTTCCAGAATAAGGAGGGCTTCGCAAAGCCTTTTGCGTCAAGATCCTGACTTTTTAATGTATATACAACAAGTTCGCGAATACTTTCATCATCTTCTACCAGATAGATCATCTGCATACCTCCGGATTTTCCATTTGATATCAAGTATAAAAGCCTTTCGTTAAATTTCCGGTACAACCCATGTTAAATTATTGTAAATTCCTGTCGAAAATGCTATGATAACAGAAATAATTTCGGAGGAAGCCATGTATCATTTTATTATCAACCCCAATTCCCGCTCAGGAGCCGGAGCCCGCATCTGGTCTGAGCTTCAGTCTGTACTGGACAAAAACTATATTCCCTACAAAGCATATTTTACAGAATATCCGGGACATGCCGTAAAGCTTGCCGCTTCTGTATGTTCTTCTGATGCGGCACCTGCTTCCATCTGCCTTGTAGCTGTAGGAGGAGACGGAACGATCCAGGAAGTGCTTTCCGGGATTCCCAGCCTGCGCTCCGTACGTTTTGGCTATATTCCCACCGGATCCGGCAATGATTTCTGCCGGAGTATGCAGCTTCCCCAAAATCCCCTGGATGCGCTGGATGCGATTCTGTCAGAAGCTGCCTGTACGCCTATGGACGTGGCAGAATTTACTGCCAATGGACAAAGCTGCCGTTTTGCCATAAGCTGCGGGATCGGTTTTGACGCTGCTGTATGTCATGAAATCAACCGCTCTCCTCTGAAAAAATTCATGAACCGTATTCATCTTGGAAAATTTGCCTATTTACTCATAGGACTGAAACAGCTTCTTCTGCTTCCTCCTGTAGGTATTTCCATTGAAACAGAAAACGGTGAAAAACACTTTTATGAAAAAGTATTTCTCACCGCGGTTATGAACCATAAATATGAGGGCGGAGGCTTCCGGTTCTGCCCTGAAGCTGATTCCCATGACGGATTTCTGGATGTGATCATTGTAGAAGGTATGCGCCGCCCTGCTCTGATCTTCTGTCTTTTTCTTTCTATTTTTGGAAAACATACTGTTTTCCGTGGTGTTCACCAGCTTCGCTGCAAAGCGGTCACCGTGCGCAGCTCAGAGCCCCTTGCCGTACACAAAGACGGAGAATCTGCAGGTATCTGCAAAAAATTTACAGCCTCCCTGGCAAAAGATCCTGTCCAGGTCATCCTGCCCGGCAAATCAATCAGTTAAATCCATAGAATTTCTGGCACAGCTTATAGGCTGCAATAAATGTTTTGCGGCCGCCTTTGCCCGGCAGATTGGATGCGCAGCCCATGATTCCCCAGCGCAGTCTGTGATAGATCCAGCGGTCTTCCTCCCTGATATACTCCATCAATTCCTTTTTCTTATCCAGAGCCTCCTGAGTTTCCGCACGGATCAGCATCACGGACGAAATGGTGGTAATAATTTCCAGGTAGCTGAGCATGTATTTTCTCAGATGACGATTATTGCATCTGCATCTGTGGAACACATCCACCATAATGCGGTTTACCCGGAGCTGCTGGTCGATTCTTTTTATCATAACAGCCTCATTGACAGACTGATCTTCACGTCCGATAAAATATCTGTAAAAATTCACATCAAGATAATACATTTTTTTCACATGGACAAGTGGCTCAAAAGCAAAGATATTATCCACGTAAAAGGTATGCTTCGGCAGCTCCAGTCCACAGTCATGAAGAAGTTTTGTCCTGTAGATCATAGAGTGCATCAGAAGATATTTTCCCTTATGCATATGTACCTTATTCCAGCCAAAAACCTCATTTACAGGAAGACAGTGCCTGTACTGCATAACTCTTTTTCGTTTCGCCCCCTGTTTCTCATAGACAAAATTGCTGATCAGAAGATCCACGGTTTCTGAACCTCTGATAAGCTCTTCCAGAGTTTTCAGAATCTGCGCGTACGCCTCTGCATTTACCCAGTCGTCACTGTCCACCACCTTAAAATAAAGACCTGTGGCATTGCGTATTCCTGCGTTTACCGCCTCGCCGTGACCGCCGTTTTCCTGGTGGATCGCTTTTACAATAGTAGGATATTTTTCTGCATATACGTCTGCGATCTCTGCGGTTCTGTCTGAAGATCCGTCATCCACCACAAGGATTTCCACATCCTCTCCTCCCACCAGCAGGGAATCAATGCATTTTTCCATATACGCCTCTGAATTATAACAGGGGATCGCAATACTTAACAGTTTCATCTCGTTTCCTCCTTCATGTACTTTACATAAACGCCAAATGCGGCAGGAATTGCATACTGCCTGTCAGACTGCTTTTTATCTGCAAAAATAAGTTTTGAATTTCTGTTTGTTTCCAGAGAAGAAACACGGATCAGGTATCCGGTCATTCTCCATTCGATATGAGAAAAAATATGCTTTGCCGGTTCCAGTTCTTCAATATACAAAGGCTCCAGCTTCATTTTTTCAACCGCTTTTACTGCCTCCTCCGCAGAAAGTGTCCCTTTCACATTGGGAAGCTCGTAAAGCCCTGCAAGAAGTCCCTTATCCGGCCTTTTCTGTATGGCTGTCCTCTCCCCGTCCTGGATCACAAGCACAGTTCTGTTTTCTATTCTGCGGGCTTTTTTGGGAGCTTTTACAGGAATTTCCTCTGTTGTATCATGCAGATGCGCCCTGCAAAGCTTCTGTACCGGACACTCCCCGCACTTTGGCTGGCCGTTCGGCACACAGACCACAGCTCCCAGTTCCATCAGAGCCTGGTTAAAATCTCCCGGGCAGTCTGAAGGCATGATTTCTTTCAAGGTCTGCTCCATTTTTTTGCGAACCGACTGCTTCATAATATCTTCTCTGCTCTCAGTAATCCTTGACACAACTCTCAGAACATTTCCATCTACAGCAGGAACAGCAATGCCATATGCAATAGAAGCAATGGCTCCTGCCGTATAGCTTCCTATACCCTTTAACGACATGAGTTTCTCATAGGATTCAGGAAGTTTTCCCCCATATTCCTCCACAACTGTACAGGCTGCGGCCTGCATATTTCTCACACGATTATAATAGCCCAGACCTTCCCACAGCTTCATAAGCTTCTTTTCCGGACAGGAAGCCAGAGCCGCCGGATCCGGAAGTTCTGTAATAAACCTTATAAAATACGGCTTAACCGCCTCCACTCTGGTCTGCTGGAGCATGATCTCCGATACCCAGGTATAATAGGCGTTATTCTGATCTCTCCACGGAAGAATCCTTTTATTTTCCCGGTACCATTTAATAAGAGGAGAAACTATCCCACTTAATACTGACGAATTTTCGCTTCCATTCTGACTGACCTTATCAGAACATATATTTTCCATATATGTGTCCGGATCATCCTGATATACAGGAATTCTATTCTCCATCAGACACCTCCAGATCTATGGAAACCGGATCGCAGATCTCCATAAAATTTTCTCCTACCAGGCAGTCATAAGCCAGAAGCTTTACCCCTGCTTCTGCCGCTTCTCTCAGAACCATTCCAAATTCCGGATGAGTTTTCCAGTTTGGCTGAAAATACCTGACGTCCTTCATCTGGATCACCAGAAGAAGATACGCTTCATATCCGTCTTTCATGCACCGGATCAGTTCCCGCACATGTTTTATCCCTCTTTCTGTAGGCGCATCCGGAAAACGTACAATATTATCCTCTTCCAGCGTTACTCCTTTAACTTCCATAAAGGCTTTTCGCACAGGAGACTCAATATAAAGGTCAAACCTGGAATTTCCGTATTTCCTTTCTCTGTACACAGAAATATCCTCCGGAAAAAATCCTCCCTTTAAAAGCCATTCCTCTGCCGCCTTATTGGGCGCCTGGGAATCCATATTGATCCACCGGCCCTCCTTGCACACGCTGATCAGATCATATCTGGTTTTTCGCGCCGGGTTCTGCCCTTCTTCAAGGATCACCTCATATCCGGGAACCAGAAGCTCCCTGCATCTTCCTGTGTTTTTTACATGCACTGTTTCTGTCTGCCCGTCCAGCTCCACATGAGCAACAAAACGATTGGGCCTGTCCAGAAATCTGGCTTTTACCGTATGGCTGTAATTCATCTCTGTAACCTCGTTGCTGTTATCAAGTGGCTCTATTGTATCACATGTTTTTCCCTTTTTCCATTAAAATTCAGATTCCCCGTCACATCTCTTTTCCCATTTTTCCTGTGCTTATAATCACCTGGTGCAATGTAAATTAATTTAATATCTGTAGTTTCTTTAAATTTCTCAAATTTTTTCATTTCTTAGTTTCTGTTTTATTCTCCATTCACTACTTCCACTTACAAGGAGGTAGTTTTATGGAAACAATCATATCATTAATAGAAAAACAAAAAACCGGTGATGTACAGGCCACTCAGGAAATCTGCAGAAGAATGACACCTCTTCTGAAAAATATGCTGCCAAACTTTACTGTATGGAATATGATGATGCCATGCAGGAATTATACATTGCATTACTGGAAACCCTTCCGTATCTGAACCCCACAAAAACAGAAGCAGAATGCCTGAATTATATAAAGACAACTGTACATAACCGCTATCGTTTCCTCTGCAGAGGCTGCTTATCTGTACCTCAGTCAGAATCTATTGAAGATTCCATTGATACGCTTTCTGCTCCCTCTTCCTTTGATGAATCCTACTATGATATCTGTAACTATATCAAAGCCTTGCCGGAAAAAGGAATGCGCAGACAAATTATGTCTCTTTTCTTCTTCCAGTATAAAACTGATTCCGAAATCGCAGAACAGCTTCATGTATCACGCCAGTATGTAAATCGTATCAAAAAACAGCTGATCACCGAATATTTTCATGAAAGCTAATGTAATAAGCCCCACAGTTTTCTGTGAGGCTTATCTGATACGGATTTTATTATTTATTTCATCTCTGTATATAGTTTCAACAAAGCATATGCAACTCCTGATATTCCATTCATAAATGCAGGATTCCGGGTTTCCGAAGCATTCAGATCATCTTTCTGCTCCAGAATAAAAAACAATTCCTGAACCTTTTGGTTATAAATTTCTCTGAACTCAGGATTTTTATGTTGTTCCAGATATTTCTTCATAATCAGAATACGCCCGGCCAGTCCATGACAAATACAGATCCTGCCATCCTCTTTTCCATAAAACAGACTGCGTGAAGCTCTTTTTATATCTTCTTCTGTTTCCTGGTGTTCTTTTATTTTTTCAATCTCCAGACGGGCAAGAAGAATTCCGGGAGCCCCATGGCACCAGGCATTCATTACCTTCTGTTCACCTTCCGGGCTTCTGAGATCCAGCCAGTTTTCTTTTTCTTCTGAATACAGGCTGTTCTCATACTCACAGAGTAAATTTATTTTTTTCAGATACTCTCTGTTTCCGGTTATCTGATACAGGGCAGTATAAAGCATTAAAAATCCACTGTTTCCATGAGCCATTCCCGCCAGTGGCTTTTCTGCACAGGAAAGCTTCCATCCGCAGCCCTTTTCCATGGTCTGTCTTCGATTCCATAAATTTTTTTCAATCTCAACAGCCTCTTTCAGATATTGATCTGCCGATTCCGCACATTCTTTTTTTATCTGATACAGCTTCAGGGCTGCAATAGCTGCTCCTGCATTTCCACTTAAAAGATCATAATTTACATCCTGTGAAAAATATTTTTTTATGACAGCAAAATGTTTTTCTGCATAGCTCAGATATTTTTCCTCCCCTGTAATTTCATGTAAAAGCAGAAAAGTATATACAACAGAACATTCTCCATCAAAAACTCCTGTTCTTATGCTGCTATTTACCTGTCCCATTTCCAGTTCCTGTGTATAAATACACATCCTTCTTACAGCAAGATTAAATACATCCTTTGCCTTTTCATCCTGAAAATATTTTAAATACTCCCCCAGCAGCAATACAATTCCGCAAATACCATCATAAAGATACATTCCTGCAGGCACCATTTTCCACAAACCATTTTCAAAAAACTGCAGACCGGTCCATCCTGCTCCATCCTCCGCAGTGACTGCTGTATCCACAATCCAGTTAATGATATTTTTAGCTGGTTTTCTATCTGTGTTTTCTGCACAGTTCCAGAATGCTTTTTATAAAAACTGCTTCTTTTTTTTCTCTGCATTGTCATAGAAAGCCAGATCAGATCGCATTGATACTGACAGTCTTTTTTCCCTAAATGTTTCATATGGATTTTCCATGACTCATAAGGAGAAACAGGAAAATAGTCTTTCACACTTTTCCCATCTCCGGTGTAAATACAGCGTTCCCTACCCTCTGTATGAAAGCATGGAATATCATTTTCCAGCAAATCCTGTATTTCATAATCATGTATTTTTTTCTGTGTTTCCGTCTCCCCTTCCCTGTGCATTACTTGTAAAAGCTGCGCTCTTCTCTTTCTTTCGCCCACATAATCCGGATGCCAGGAAAGAAACCTGTACATGCTATACTGCTGTGTATGGCGCAAAATCACGCGGGCTCCTGTGTCATAAAAAGCTTCCAGCATCTCTGTTATCGCTTTATCTGTTAATACTTTTTCATACGCAAACCGAAATCCCTGTTCCAGATTTCCTGCATATTCATATGCATTTACAATTTTATCATTTATCTTCAGTGTATTTTCTTTTATTTCAAATTCTACCGGCTGATAATCTATATACATTTCTGACGTTTCTGCTTTTTTTACTGCCGGAACCCGGAAAGGAGTCACAATTTTGCCTGTATTTACAGCGCTGAGTATAACTGCTTCCTTTCCTGCTCCCCAGGTCAGAACAGGTAAAATTCCTGTATGTAAAACTGATTTTGCCAGAAGTGTTTCTGTTTTTCTCCTTACACTACTTTCTTCTGTTTGTATAATATATCCCGGACAGGTTTCCAGATCTATAATAACCGGATGTTCTCCGTGAGCCATCACATTTTCTCCATGAAGATCTGTAACTCCCAGAGTATAGCCCAGCATTAAGTGGATTCCCATGCGAAAAAAATAACGTCTGACCTCCTCCTCAGTATGGCAGCACTGCCATTCTATATGTTTTTCCCATCCGTAAGTATCTCTTATTAAATATCTCTGCTCTATACAGGAAATTCCTGCTTTTTTACAAAGATATGCATAAATCTCCTGATATCTCTGACTGTTTTGGAGACAGTGAGGCTTGTAATGCACCGTGACCCCATTGTCCATCTCCACTCTGGCAGTCTTTTTCCCTCTGTTGTGAGCATCTCCCATAAAGCTGACTTCACGTATATCCCCAAAGTCCCTTCCATGACAGAATGTTTTTATGATCTGACTGTAATCTGTTTCCAGATGCTCCAGGATTTCATCTGCCAGCTCATAATTACATTGAATTTCCATAAAAAGCAGTCTGGCGAGTTCAGGAAACTCTTTTAAAATTTTATAAACGTTTTCTCTGCAATCCAGCCACTTTTCATGATAAAACCGGTACTGTTCTTCTGGTGTTTTTCCCTGAAGAAATCCCGTTTCTTTTTTTCTGTGAATATCCTGAATCAGTACACGCTCAACAATTCTCTCAATATTTTGAATTGTCTGCCGACGAATCAGGCCGGAAATACAGTCTGTTTTTTTTATATCTATAGCTTTCCTGTTTTTCAGGTCTTTGATCCCAAGATCAAAGACCTGTCGGCAAAAATTCTGAAACATATTAATAGCAGCATATTATGGTAAATGCCGATCCTCCTAATGTTCGGAAACCTTCTTCAAGCTCCTCAGACTGTGTGCAATTTAATTTTTCAAGTTCTTCCATCTCTATTTTAATGTCTCCGTTGTAATTCTGTTTTGTTTCCATATTATTTTTCTCCTTTATTGTGTAATTATAATTGATACCTCAAAAAAACCGTTTTCATATTCAAAGCTGATTTCTCCCTGGTATTTTTCCATAATCCTCCTGACGCTCTCTACACCTAAGCCATGTCTGTCTGCATTCTTCTTATGCGTAACAAATTTATTATTTTTTTCTACTGGCTGTGTTTCACAGGTGTTTTTCAAAGTCATCAGGAACATTTCATTGATATTCTGGATAGACATCCAGATCTTTCTGTTCTCTTTTTGGCATTGTTCTGCCGCCTCAATAGCATTATCCAAAAGATTCCCCAAAGCAACAATAAAGTCAGCATCCTCCATGGGGATTTCTGAAACCTTTGCATCAAGGGAAAATTCAATATTCACAGTGTCCATTTTACGTTTTTTAATATTCAACATAAAATCAAGAGTAGTGATTCCTGTCCAGAAGCTTCTTGATCTGTCTGCTATACTCTTCTGAGAACTTTCAATAAACGCAAGAGCTTCTTTAGGCTTTCCTGTTTCCAGACACTCCTTCAAATAACACAAAATATGTTTCTCATCATGAACAAGATGTCTGTAATATTCATAAGATCTGTTTAATTCTCTGTACTGCTGTTCTACGGCAGCATTTCTAACTTCAAAGACCTTTTTTTCTGTTATTTGCATTTGTTTTGATAATCGTATTAACAAAATTATCAAAAATACTACAAACATACCAAATATAATTAAAACTTCTGCCAGATCCTGCTCTTTCGCCCTGCCCTTTCCCATATTCGTTACTAATCCTATAATACAGAGTTCTGCTGCGGTAATAACCAACAGCATTTTTTTATACTTATGTAATACCTCTTTCAAAACCTCATTCATGCTAGCATATTTATCAATTAGAAAAATACTGCCCAATATTGTCAGCCAATATATGATTTCTCCATATGTATGATTTCTGGGATAGTAAAAAAAGCCTTCAAAATTGCGTTCTCCAAAAACTCCTGAATAAATAACAAAAATAGATTTCGTAAATCCAATGTTTACAAGATAACATAACTCCCATAAATATGCCTGCAAAAATGTGCACCGATAAAACACATATAGATAAAGTACCGGAAGCAAATTTGCAGTAACAATCAGATTTAATGATTCATATGCACTCCAATACTGGCATCCGAGTATCAACATACTCCAATATAAAAGAATACATGGCACACAGTTTTTTTCATTCTTTCCTTTTGTTTTTACTTTCTGTATTACAAAGCATAAAATAATCCCCAGAGAACTTTCTACTAAAATTTCCTGCAAGCTCGCTCTATTCTCAAAAAGACCATAAAAATTCCAAAATGAACAGCTTACCACTATCAAAACACTAATCAGTATGCCTTCCGCTGCTATCTGCTTTTTTCCCATGTATTCTCTTTTTGGAAAAGCCTGGGCAAAAATGTGGATTCCAAGTCCTGTTTCCAGAAATGTTGCCAGTATATATAATGCAATTTTCACGGTTCACTCCTCCAGAAGTCTGCCACAGCATTCTTTACTCCTGTATACTTCGTAATTCCCACCGGAATACGCACACCATCCCGCATAAAGATTTCATAATCTTTTACTTTCATGATGTGCCGGATATTTACCATCATCCCTTTATCTACAGACAAAAACTCTCTTGACTTCAGTTCTTCCTGAAAATGAATCATGGATTTCCGAATCTTACTTTCTCCGAATCTGTGGACAATAACAACATATTTCCCCTCTTTTCTCATGTAATAGATATCAGAATATGCAATCTTTTCTATCTCTCCCTTTTTCTCTATTACATAATACTGTTCTTCTCTTTTCATAAGTTCAGGAAGAAGAGATTCATATGCCTCAGGAAGTTTTTCTTCCATTTTTGTCTTTGGAATATAGCGATATGTGTTTACTTCATAAGCATCTACTGCATAATCCATATAATTAGTAATAAAAATCATTGTTGGATCTGCATAATACCTGCGAATTTCTCTTGCCACTTCCAGACCATTTTTCCCCGACATTTCTATATCCAGAATATAAAGATCAAACCTTTCTTCTTTCAGACCTGCAATAAACCATTCCCAGCTCTGAAATACTTCAATTCTGTGTTCAATTCCTTTTCTGGCAAAAAAACTGTGTGTTATTTTTCGTTCTTTTTCCAGGTATATTGCTTCATCATCTAAAATCATAATCCGTATCATACGCTTTCTACTCCTCAACAAATGTATAAAAACGAAAATTTTTTACATCATAAAAATAGCATTCCCCCTTATTGATCACCAACTCATATACCTCTGCATCTTCCGCTTTCTTTCGCTGATACCGGTACACATATCTGCCCTCACAGTGTGTCTTTACCTTATAGATAATATCATCTACCAGTTCTGCGATAGTCATTGGATGTTCCTTCGTTGGTTTCCATTTTCCAATCATGCTGCGTACCTGCGCTCTGTTAAGCCTGATTCTTTTTCCAAAGCTGTTTCCTCTTGGAAAAAAGTCGTCTTTTGTCTTTCCTGTATATTCCAGTACTTTCTGTACGGACAAATCAGCCTCATCCAGAGCAAATCCCATATTGGCATACGCCTGCATATGCAGCAGCGCCAGTTCAAGATATTTGTAATTTCCTGACTGTTCATACCACTGATTGAGATTGTGAATGCTTTCATATACAGTTTCTTTCACTGTAATCCCTCTGTTATGAAGTGTTTCTAATGCATACATCATAACATAAGTTTCCCCGAAATTTCCTGTTTCTTCCAAAATTTTTCCTCTTTTCTTTATACGTCATTTTTGCCTTGTCACATGTCATGTATGCGTTTCATTTTCTGTCGATTTATTGCTACACTATAACAAAGAAAGGACGAATACTATGAAACTTGATTTAGCTAAACGCCTTGTAAATGCAAGAACCGAAAAAAACTTAACGCAGGAAAAGCTTTCTGAATTATCCGGTGTATCTGTCAGTGAGATCAGCCGTATTGAAAACGGAAGATATTCCGCAACTGTAGAAACTCTTTGCAGACTTTCCAATGCTCTTGATGTAGGATTAGATTCTCTTTTATATGATCTTTTCCCTAAAAATACCCATATACAAAATCCTGACATCCAAAAAGTTGTCTCTATCATGGAAACTATGGATGAAAAGCATGCAAAAAACGTAGCAGACATTGTATACATTTATGATCGTGGACACAAGAGCTAACTGTGCTGTCAGGTATTGCAGCAAAATAAGAATATACTTTTTTCACTGACTTTTACTCTACTGTCCTTAAAACAGCAAAAAATGTCCTCCAAAAAGGTGTGATATAAAATTTCTGTATTCCGGAAATTTTTATTATGCCTTTTTTTATTTTTTCTGTTTACATATTTTATTTTTTTCACTCTTTATAAGTTGTATCGCCGGTGAACAACAAAAACAATTACAACACATTTAAGGAGGACAAACAAATGGGTAAAATTGAAAAAGCAACACAGTGGATGATCGACCTTGCAAATAATCCGAAACATGGATATGACCAGGACAATCGCTGGGGACCTGACTACGACTGTTCATCTGCAGTTATCAGCGCATGGCAGGCTGCAGGTGTTCCAGTAAAATCAAAAGGTGCCAATACCACGCATGATATGAAACCGGTATTTCTTTCCTGTGGTTTTAAAGATGTGCGCTCAAGCATTAAGTCCAATTCCTCTACAGGTTTAAAGCGAGGTGATGTACTTCTGAACACGGAATCTCACACCGCAATGTACATTGGTAATAACCAGTTAGTTCAGGCTAGCAAAAATGAATCCGGCAATTATCATGGTGGAAAACCTGGAGATCAGACTGGCAAAGAAATTTATATTCGTGATTATTATGATTTTCCGTGGAATTGTATTCTTCGTTATATGAATGACGATTCTTCTGTAACCCCTCCACCAAGCGGAAATGTTTATATCCGTCAGGGCCAGACTGCTGCAAATAAATTTGTAGGCGCTGGGCTTACTATTACAGGTGTCCGTGATGCTGCTACTAAAAAGGCCGGAATCAAGGTTTTACAGAAAGCTATGAACCTGGATTATGGCGCCGGGCTGGCTGTAGACGGTATCTGGGGTCCTGCCACAGAAGCAGCCCTTGGAAACCATTATGTAAAATCAGGCGAAACACAGTATATGGTAACAGCCTGCCAGATTCTTCTTCTGATACGAGGATTTAATCCTAATGGAGTAGAATATCCGGGTACCTTCGGAAGCGGATGTCTGGCTGCTGTAAAAAAATTCCAGACAAACATGAAGCTTCCGGTTACAGGCATCTGCAATGCTGCAACATTTATTAAACTTGCAAAATAACATAATAGTATACTCGTTTTTCATGATCTTCATTTTCCTTATCAATATGTATTAACAAAAAAGCGGATATTGCTCCCCTACAATATCCGCTTTCATAATTTTAATTAATAAAAATCATTTATTCCTGTGTGGTCCAGTAATAGGTCTCCCCATTTTCATTTGTAATAGGGTCCCCATTTATGCCTGCATCATCAATATCTTCCCAATATCCATAATTTACACCATTTTCATCATAATAATTGCCATCTTCAGCCTGCTGTATATGCACGGCATTTCCATCTTTATCATAAAGCATTGAACTAAATGCTCCTGGACCATCTATAAATTCGATGTTGTTTTGATCCTCGTTTTCCTGTTCCCCTGTAGAATCAGAATTATCATCTGAATTCTGATTCTCCTGCTCCTGGGAGTCGCTCTGAGTTTCCTCACTACTGTCTTCTGTTTTCTGGCTGTCTGAAGCAGAGCCGTCCTCCTGGATATCCCATTGAGCTCTGTATTCCTCATCCCACAAAGCCTGAAGCCCTTCACTGTCTTTTAACCAGAACAGCTCATTTTTTTCTTTCTCATCAGAATTCTTCAGGTAAAAAGCTTCACCTCCATCTTTCTCTTTGCGTACATAAGAATCCTCCCAGTCTTCAGGAACCTTCAGCTCAATTTCTCCCATACGGAACACAAGCATACCATCATCTGTCTGCTCTACATATTCCCACTGAGGAACCGAAGGCTGTGCCATCAGAACATTTCCTGTAATAAGACAGCAGCCGGCTCCTATTGCCAGAGCCATAAAAACTTTTCGTTTCATTTTGTATTTCCTCCTTTTCTGATATTTCCAGAAATTCACACCGGAATCTCTACAGAAAGCTTTCCAATGCTATGTTACTCGAAATAAAATCAGTGTTTTCCATCTGTCCTTCAACTATACAAAAATGTCTTTTTTCTTTGCTGACATGTTGATTTTTCCGTCACCTCTGTGTATAATCCAAACTGTTAAAACAGAAATCTGATATCCAAAAACCATATATTTACATACAGGAAGGAATTTTATGGACAGTATTATTTTTGATGTAGACGGAACCCTGTGGGATTCCACGGAAATTGTTGCAGAATCCTGGGATGAGTACCTGCACAATAAAGAACATATGAATATAACAATCACAGCCGAAAGACTGATGGGACTTTTCGGCCAGCCGCTTCCGGCTATTGCAGCTCAGTTATTACCGGACAAAACAGAAGCAGAACAGCTTCGGATCATAGATGCCTGCTGCCAGGCGGAGCACGAGGCTCTTCTGAAAACCTGCGCCCCTCTTTATGAGGATCTGGAAAAGACTCTGAAAACTCTTTCTGAAAAATATCCCCTTTACATTGTCAGCAACTGTCAGGCAGGATATATTGAAGTATTTCTGAAATCTTCAGGGCTCGGAAAATATTTCAGAGGACATCTGTGCTTTGGCGATACAGGTCTGGAAAAACACGATACAATCCTGAAGCTTATGGACACCTATCATCTGAAAGACACTGTGTATGTAGGTGATACTATGGGAGATTTTCTGTCCTGCCGCAAAGCCGGTATTCCTTTTGTGTTTGCCTCCTATGGTTTCGGAGATGTGCCGGAACCGGATTACAGGATCAGCAGGCCTGCAGATTTGACAAAGCTGTTTGGTTAAAAAACGGGGAAACTGCGATTTAATCCTAAATCACAGTTTCCCCGTTTTCTTCTGATTATTTTTTTATTTCACTCCAACGTTCAGTTCAGTTTTTCATGCATTTCTTTTTCAGATACCACATCAGTCCTGCCATAATAATTACAAGAACCACAATATATCCGATCTTTGCCGCAACGGTTGTGGTGTAGGAATCAATTAAGGTGACAATTCCGATCAGGATTAAAGCCACGCCTGAGCCCTTTGCCATTTTTGTCTCATCATATTTGGCTTTGCGAAGCTGGGCGTTTCCTCCCTTCATAAAAAAGTCTCCATGTCCTGTCAGAAGCAGAATCCCCACGATCAGAGAAGCTCCTGCAAGAATAAAATCAAAAGATCTGCTCATTTCTATGTTATTCCTCCATTATCTTTAGTAAAAGCATACGATCGGTACATTATAGTCAATAATGCTGTACAGAACTGCTGCATTTTCCGGCGGGAGATTGATACAGCCATGCGAACCGTTGGTCAGATAAATATCTCCTCCGAACGCATCTCTCCAGGGAGCATCATGGAATCCAATACCGCCGTCAAAGGGCATCCAGTAATCTACAGGCTCTTCATATTCATAGGTTCCATCCGGTTTTTTGTCTCCCCGGAGAACCGAAGGACTTGTCTTGGAATATAAGGTAAAAATACCTGCATGAGTCTGTCTGTCTGAATAGCTCATATTTCCGGATACAAACTCTGAATCAAAAATCAGAGAGCCTGACTGATAATAATACATATGCTGATTGCTGAGATCTACCTCAATATACGTATTTCCAAGATCATTTAAACCATGAGAATTAGCTGTCTGCTCATATATGGGTTCCCGTGTTGTCTGGGTTCCCGACTGAATTTCCTGGGCAAGCTGAGCTGCCTCCGCCGCCTGATCGATCGCCCAGCCGTAAACGGAGCTGTATACATAAACCGTCCGTCCACTGGTTGTATGAAATTCCCGTTCTGTGCCCACCGTGTTATAGGTTGCTGCAAGCTGTGCCACATAATCTGCAATGTGCTGGTGGAACGTATTGTCATCCATCAGAAGCTGGCCTTTTTCGTCAAACTGAAGCCAGTCCTTGATCGTGTTTCCGTCAAGCGTTGCTGTCTGGTCTCCAAAGGTATATGTGATGCTGGCCTTTGTATAATTATTGCAGGCCTCCAACGCTGACTGAAGCTCCGGGTCATTCTGAGTTACTTCTGCTGACACATATGCATCCGGCGCTGTTCCAAAATCAATAGACGCCTGTGTGTCAGCTACAGCCTGATCCAGGATCCTGTAAGCCTGTTTCACGTTAAGCTGGGTGCCTTCTGTTTCCGGCACGATCTGGAACTGATTATCCTTAAAAGCTACATAGGCGTTTTCCGGCGCTGTCTGATTCTCGGTTTTTGCACAGTTCAGAGCTGTAACCTGCTGCTGAAGCAGGGTTTTATCATAGGCCACATTTTCTGCCACCGTATAGCTTTTCTGCTCATAAAAACCTTTGATCCACTCATAGGGCTTCTGATTTTTCAGAAGCTGAAGTGTCTCCCCGGTGGACAGATACTGGTAATTGATCTGCTCGCCTGTAATCATCTGAGGTTCCTGGTTTCTGGAAGATACCTGAATGGAATAATCCTGTACCTTATCTGCCAGAGCCGTTTCTACCTCGTATGCCGTCTTGCCTGAACAGTCGATTCCGTTGATCCAGGTTCCCTCAAAAAAGCGGTCAGAATAATAATAGGTCATTCCCGCATAAGCGCATCCTGCAACAACAACCGCCATGGCGGCTGCCAGTCCTGTGATCTTCAAACCTTTATGCTTTTTCCTTTTATTTTCCGGAAGAAGCGCCAGCTTCTCTTCTATGTCATCCATCGGCACATATTTTACCGGCTGAGGTCTGGCTGATTTTAATTTTCCGGAAGCTTTTATATTACGGGAAAAATCCTGGGAACCTTCTTCTTCCGGCTCATCATATCCTTCTTCATCATATTCCGCATCTTCGCCATGTTCTTCCTGGGAGCCGTACTCCTCTTCAGGATCATAGTCCTCCTCTGATTCGTACTCCTCTTCAGAATCATATGCTTCATCCGATTCGTATTCTTCTGAATCATATCTTTCTTCTGATTCGTATTCTTCTGTTTCAGACTCTCCGTTGTCCGGTTCGTATTTCCTTTTGGAACTGTTTCTCTCTTCCTCAGGATCTTTCATGATCTTGTCCATTGCCGCATTGATCTTATCTTCAATATCAATGTTTTCTCCGGGTCCGGACCCCACATCATTTCTTTTTTTCTTACTGCTCATCTATCTCCATTCTCCTAGACTGTAACATCAAAAAACTGCTGTTTGTGTATCGGATTTTTAATCTTTCATATTATAACATATTTCATGGTATTTGTACCATATCTGCCCTATGTTTTTTCGTAATATACCAGAATTTCCATAATTTTATTATAACAGCAGACGCTACTTATATTGTATCCTGCGTTGTCTTTTTTATCCTTAATACACAAAAACCCTGAGCAGTACAAGGTTTCCCCGTATTGCTCAGAGTTTTATTCCAGATGGAGATTTTCAGATTTATCTTATTGACAGTTTCCGCCTGCATTCCATCACAGTTTTTATGTTTTATTTTTCGATCAGAAGGGATTCTCCTGTCATTTCTTCCGGTTTTTCCATTCCCATAAGCTCAATCAAAGTCGGAATAATGTCAGCAAGACATCCGCCCTCTTTCAGAGTATATTTCGGATCTGCATTTACAAGAATAAACGGAACCGGATTTGTTGTATGAGCAGTAAATGGTTCTCCTGTTTCATAATCAACAAGCTGCTCTGCATTTCCATGGTCTGCACAAATAAACATCTGTCCGTTTACTTCCTTCAGAGCCTCTACTGCTCTTCCCACACATTCATCCACTGTCTCCACAGCCTTAACTGCAGCAGCTTCCACACCTGTGTGACCTACCATATCCGGATTTGCAAAATTGATGATCACAACATCATATTTGTCAGATTTGATAGCTTCAACCAGCTTGTCGCAAACCTGAGGCGCGCTCATCTCCGGCTGAAGGTCATAGGTTGCAACCTTCGGAGATTTTACAAGGATTCTGTCCTCTCCCTTATTTGGCTCTTCTACACCGCCATTAAAGAAGAAAGTAACATGCGCATATTTTTCAGTTTCTGCAATACGAACCTGGGTCATATCATGCGCTGCCAGATATTCGCCAAAGGTATTGTGAAGCTGTACCTTATTAAAGGCTACGATCTTATTCTGAATAGTATCGTCATAATTTGTGAAGCATACAAAAGTCAGATCCAGCTTCTTCTCCCGCTCAAAGCCTTTGAACTCATCATCACAGAAAGCTCTTGTGATCTCGCGGGCACGGTCCGGGCGGAAGTTAAAGAATACAACAGAATCGTGATCCTGAACAGACGCTACCGGTTTTCCGTCTTTTTCGATTACAGTAGGAAGTACAAATTCATCTGTTTTTTCATTGTCATAGGATGCCTGTACAGCCTCTGCCGCATCGGTTCCCTTTACGCCTTCGCCCTGAGTAAGAGCCTTGTAGGCAAGCTCTACACGATCCCAGCGGTTGTCTCTGTCCATTGCATAGTAACGTCCGGAAACAACGCCGATCTCACCTACGCCAATCTCATTCATTTTTGCCTGAAGCTCTTCAATGTATCCTTTACCGGAAGCCGGAGGTGTATCACGGCCATCCAGGAAGCAGTGAACATAAACCTTTTTCAGTCCTTCTCTCTTTGCCATTTCCAGAAGTCCGTAAAGGTGTGTATTGTGGCTGTGAACGCCACCGTCAGAAAGAAGTCCCATAAAATGAATTGCAGAATCGTTGTCCTTTGCATTTTTCATTGCTGCCAGAAGCGCCTCATTTTTAAAGAAATCGCCGTCATTGATTTCTTTTGTGATTCTTGTCAGCTCCTGATATACAATACGTCCTGCGCCCATATTCATATGTCCGACTTCAGAGTTACCCATCTGGCCATCCGGAAGACCTACTGCCAGTCCGCTTGCATTTCCTTTTACAAAAGGATATTCTGCCATCAGACTGTCCATAACAGGAGTCTTTGCCTCATATACTGCGTTGCCGTCATGTCTGTCATTCAGTCCATAACCGTCAAGGATCATTAAAACAGTTGGTTTTTTGCTCATAATGTTCTCCTTTTTGTATAATTTCTCTGCATAATCACAGAGTCTTACTTTACTTGTTCTTACCTATTATATACTACCAAAAATCAGGAATTTTTCAAGGATTTTCCCTGAAAAATTCCTGGTATTTTATCTGGTATATATCAGCTTCTCCCCTAAAGTAAAACAGAATATCTGAGATGGCAGCATGTAAGCAGCCGGTTGTTCTGCTATTCTCCATATACCCGGAGCATACTGGATATTTTATGTACAAAGCTTCTTCCTGAAAGCTCTTCCATTGCTGTGCGGAAATCACCTTCCCGTACTTTTCCTGTGATCACTACGATCTCTGCGCTTTCATTTGGCTTTGCCTGCTTCTGGATAATCTGAGCCACGCTTACATGATATTTTGCAAAAACAGCAGTCATTTCTGCCAGAACACCGCAGCGGTCCTCAACCTGAAGTCTGAGGAAATAACAGTTCCGGGTATCAGCCATTTTTTTCACTGGTATTGTTTTATAACAGGTACAGCCGATCCTTGCACAGCAGTTTGCCTTCATATTACGGGCAATATCAAAAATATCTCCCACTACGGCGCTGGCTGTGGGCAGTTCACCTGCGCCCCGTCCAAAGAACATGGCGTTTTCCACTGCGTCTCCATTTACAAACACTGCATTATAAGAATCATTCACTGAAGCAAGAGGATGTGTGCTTGGAATCAGCATTGGACATACGTAAGCCTCAATCCCTTCCTCTGTGTTTCTGGCAACACCCAGAAGCTTTATATCACAGCCCATTTCTTTTGCATAAGAGATATCTTTTGCTGAAATTTTTGTAATTCCTTCAATATATACGTCATCAAAAACAACTCTGGAATTAAATGCAACCGAAGCCAGAATAGCAACCTTTCGTCCTGCATCAAGACCTTCAATATCTGCTGTAGGATCTGCTTCCGCATATCCAAGCTCCGTGGCAAGAGCCAGAGCCTCCTTAAACTCCATTTTATCCTGGGTCATTTTTGTAAGTATAAAATTGGTTGTTCCATTTACAATTCCCATAACCTCTTTCATGTGATTGCCTGCCAGACACTGCTTCAGAGGACGGATAATGGGAATCCCGCCTGCCACTGCCGCTTCAAACAGAAAATCCACCTGATGTGTTTCTGCTGTATCAAGAAGTTCTTTTCCGTATACAGCGATCAGATCCTTATTTGCAGAAACCACATGTTTTCCGGCTTCAAGCGCTTCCAGAATACAGGTTCTGGCAGGCTCAATTCCTCCCATCAGCTCTATAATAATATCAATATCCGGATCATTGACAATTTCTTCCCAGTTGTTTGTAAGCACAGAAGGATCTTCCACCTTTGCCGCTGCCTTTTCCAGATTCCGAACCATGATCTTTTTGATCCGGACAACACTTCCAAGCTTGGCTTCCATCTCCTCTTCCTGATTTTTCAGTACCTTATAAACTCCTGTTCCCACTGTTCCAAACCCAAGAAGGGCTGCATGAATCACCTTTTTCTCCATAAAAAAACTCCTCTCTTTCTCTGACATATGGATGTTTTTTTTAATAGTAGACTGCCAGAGGACATTTGTCAAGTAACGTGTTAAAGTTTATGCTGAATTTCCCTTAAAATCCATCTATAATTACATTTACGCAAAAACACCGCAGAACATTCCGGTCCCGAAATTGTGTTTCCAGAACCGGATATTCTGCGGTGTTTTTATTGTTTAAATATACAGTTGATACTTATTTGTAGTTTACGATCTTTCCGAACTCTTCTTTCAGAGAAGCGCCGCCAACAAGACCTCCGTCGATATCGTTCTGTACGAACAGTTCCGGAGCAGTTGCAGCATTTACAGATCCGCCGTACTGGATACGGATTGCTTCTGCTGTTGCTTCATCATAGATTTCAGCGATGCATGCGCGGATTCCTGCGCAAACTTCCTGAGCCTGCTCAGTTGTAGCTGTTTTTCCAGTTCCGATAGCCCAGATCGGCTCGTAAGCGATCACTGCAGTTTTTGCCTGATCTGCTGTTACGTTCTGGAAACCAACCTTAACCTGCTGACGGATGAAATCCATTGTCACGCCCTGCTCTCTCTGATCAAGAGTCTCGCCGCAGCACATGATCGGAGTAATTCCGTGCTCAAAAGCTTTCAGCATTTTTTTGTTTACAGTCTCGTTTGTCTCTGCAAAATATTCTCTTCTCTCAGAATGTCCGAGAACAACATATTTTACGCCTGCATCTGTGAGCATAGCCGGAGAAATCTCACCTGTGTAAGCACCTTTCTCCTCAAAGTACATGTTCTCAGCGCCGATCTGAATATTTGTTCCTTTGCATGCCTCTACAACCGGGATAATGTCAATAGCCGGAACGCAGAATACTACGTCAACTTCTTCATTATTTACAAGCGGTTTCAGAGTTTCTACTAATTTAACAGCCTCGCTGGGAGTCATGTTCATTTTCCAGTTACCAGCAATAATTTTCTTTCTTGCCATGATATAATCTCCTATCTTGTTAAAATTATCTTATATCTGATCTGCCATCGCAAATCAGTGGTAATCATTGTTTCCCCTCTTCTACAGGGAAGTGTGATTCACTGCAATACGATTGCTATTTCTCGTGTATTCCCTCAACTAAGCTCGCTTTTGCTGGTCAAGGAAGTTCGATTCACTAAATTCGGTCTGCGCTTCCGCTTGCCCTCATTAAGTTCCTTCGAACTAAATTCACACTAAATTCGGAACTTCGCTCTCGCTCGTCCTCATTAAGTGTTCTATTTATCGTTAGCTGCTGCTACACCTGGCAGTTCCTTACCTTCCAGGAATTCCAGAGAAGCGCCGCCGCCTGTGGAAATATGGCTCATTTTGTCACCAAAGCCAAGCTGGTTTACTGCTGCTGCAGAGTCACCACCACCGATGATTGTTGTTGCGTCTGTTTCTGCAAGAGCTTTTGCTACTGCGATTGTACCTTTTGCAAGAACCGGGTTCTCGAATACGCCCATCGGACCGTTCCATACAACAGTCTTAGCTGTTTTAGCAGCCTCTGCATAAATCTCTGCTGTCTTCGGTCCGATATCAAGTCCAAGTACGTCTGCCGGAATTGCGTCACAGTCAACATACTCAGCCGGGATCTCAGCATCGATCGGGTTCGGGAAAGATTTTGCGATAGCAGTATCTACAGGAAGAAGAAGTTTCTTTCCAAGTGTTTCTGCTTTTGCGATCATTTCCTTGCAGTAGTCAAGTTTTGTATCATCTACAAGAGAAGCGCCTACTTCAAGACCTTTTGCTTTAAGGAAGGTATAAGCCATACCGCCGCCGATGATCAGAGTATCACATTTTTCAAGAAGGTTGGAGATTACGTTCAGCTTATCAGCAACCTTTGCGCCACCAAGGATAGCAACAAACGGTCTTACCGGAGTTTCTACTGCTTTTCCAAGGAAGTCGATTTCTTTCTGCATCAGGTATCCTACTACACAGGTGTCGATAAATTCTGTAACACCAACGTTGGAGCAATGTGCTCTGTGAGCTGTTCCGAATGCGTCGTTTACAAATACGTCTGCAAGGGAAGCAAGATCTTTGCTGAAAGCTTCGCCGTTCTTTGTTTCCTCTGCACGATAACGTGTGTTTTCAAGAAGAACGATCTCTCCGTCGTTCATAGCGTCTACAGCTGCCTTTACTGTGTCATCCACAACAACAGGGCTTGCAACAAATTTTACTTCCTGTCCAAGAAGCTCAGAAAGACGAACTGCTACAGGTGCAAGAGAAAGCTCCGGTTTCGGTTCTCCCTTCGGTTTTCCAAGGTGAGAGCAGAGAATGATCTTTCCGCCGTCAGCAACCAGTTTCTTGATTGTAGGAAGAGCAGCAACCAGACGGTTCTCGTCTGTGATTTTGCCCTCTTTAAGCGGAACGTTAAAGTCGCATCTTACCAGAACTTTCTGGCCTTTTACATTGATATCATCAACAGATTTTTTATTTAATCCCATGATCGTATAACCTCCGAATTTTAATAAAAAAGGAATCCGGCCCTAATCAGACCGGACCCCTTACTGAGTCTATTTCATTCTTTCGTATGAAACATTATGCTCCGAGAAGTTTGCCAAAGTGTTTGATTGTACGAACCATCTGGCTTGTGTAGGAGTTCTCGTTGTCATACCAGGAAACTACCTGTACCTGAGTTGTTCCGTTATCAAGCGGAAGAACCATAGTCTGAGTAGCATCGAACAGAGAACCATATTTCATTCCTACGATATCGCTGGATACGATCTCGTCTTCGTTGTATCCGAAGGACTCGTTGGAAGCTGCTTTCATAGCTGCGTTGATCTGCTCTTTTGTTACATTTCCTTCAACAACTGCTGTAAGGATTGTAGTAGAACCTGTTGGGGTCGGAACACGCTGAGCAGCACCGATAAGTTTGCCGTTCAGTTCCGGAATAACAAGGCCGATTGCTTTTGCAGCACCTGTGCTGTTTGGAACGATATTAACTGCTGCTGCACGAGATCTTCTCAGATCGCCTTTTCTCTGCGGTCCGTCAAGTGTCATCTGATCGCCTGTGTAAGCGTGGATTGTGCACATGATACCTGTCTTGATAGCTGCAAGATCGTTAAGAGCTTTTGCCATCGGAGCAAGGCAGTTTGTTGTACAGGATGCAGCGGAGATGATCTTGTCTTCGCTTGTAAGACCTTCGTGGTTTACATTGTAAACGATTGTCTTAAGGTCGTTTCCTGCCGGAGCGGAAATGATAACGTGTTTAGCGCCTGCATCGATATGAGCCTGAGCTTTGTCCTTGGATGTGTAGAATCCTGTACACTCAAGAACAACGTCTACACCGATTTCTCCCCAAGGAAGCTCTGCAGCGTTAGCTTTTGCGTAGATTTTGATTTCTTTTCCGTCAACTGTGATAGAGTCTTCTCCAGCCTCTACTTTGTCACACAGTTCATATCTGCCCTGTGTAGAGTCATATTTTAATAAGTGAGCCAGCATTTTCGGGGAAGTAAGGTCGTTGATAGCAACGATTTCAAATCCTTCTGCTCCAAACATCTGACGGAAAGCCAGACGACCGATACGGCCAAATCCATTAATTGCAACTTTTACTGCCATGATAAATTCCTCCTATGAATTAAATGGTTGATTATGGCGCTCCCTCTATTGTTAAAGAAACGTCAACCTGAACATATTGTATCGAATCTCATACAAAAATTCAAGACTATTTTGGAAAAAACATTACAAAAAAAGTAAATCTCTGTGCTATAATCGGCTTATAACATACATAACGGAGGGTTTCTATGAAAAACAGCATTTTATGGGACTGTCATATGCACTCTTCTTTTTCTGCTGATTCTGACACAGACATGGAAAATATGATCAAAGGCGCTATATCACGGGGGCTTGAAGGAGTCTGTTTTACCGAACATCTGGACCCGGACTACCCGCCTACTCCGGATCAGCAGATTTTTCATCTGGATCTTGACGCATATGCACGCAGACTGTCTTTTCTGCGAGAAAAATATAAAGACAGCATCATGATAAATTTCGGTATTGAATACGGGCTTCAGCCTCATCTGAAAGAAAATTTAAAAAATCATCTGAAGCTGTATCCCTTTGATTTTGTAATCGGCTCCTCCCATGTAATTCACGGCTCCGATCCCTATTACGGTGAATATTTTAAAGGCCGTGAGGAATCCCAGGGCTACATGGAATATTTTGAGTCAATCCTGGAAAATCTGGATGTATTCTCAGAAATGGATGTATACGGACATATCGACTATATTGTGCGCTACGGGCCAAACAAGAATCTTTACTACAGTTATGAACGATATCAGGATATTCTGGACGAAATACTTCGCACACTGGTCCGTAAAAATATCGGAATCGAACTGAATACAGGCGGTTATCATTATGGACTTGGAGAGCCCAATCCCTGCACTGCTGTGATCCGCCGTTACCGCGAGCTTGGCGGCGAGATCATTACTGTGGGAGCAGACGCCCACTCTCCGGAAAAAATATCTTTTGCCTTTGATAAAGCGGCAAAGGTTCTCAGTGACTGCGGCTTCCGGTATTATACTGTATTCAAAAACAGAAAACCGGAATTTATCAGACTCTCCTGAAAAAATCAACCTGTCAGATTTTCCGGCAGTATATTTTAAATCCGGAAATTCTGACAGATGATTGTAAAATAAGGAAGTCTTTCTGCTGTAATACGAATTTTTGCCGCCATTATACCTCCTCTGTGCATACTTGACATTTTTCTGCTCCCCCTGTAAGATTACTATAAAACCTGTCAGACAATATCTCAAAACGGGTGGGAAATTACATTTTATAACCATTAATTGTACCGGAAGTACCGGAAAATCAGCGAAATTCTATTCTTTTATTTACGGAACACAATGCTGATTCTGAATGATAAGCAAAGGAGAATGAATATGGCAAAGAAAAGACTCCAGAAAAAAAAAGCTGCTGCAAGGGCTGAGGCAGAGCGCATAAAATCCACTTCCAACGCTCCGCAGACCAGCACCTTAAAAATCGAAACCGAAAAGACCGAGCCCATTAAGGTCGAAACCTCCAAAACCGAGCCTGTAAAAGTCGAGACAAAAAAGACTGAACCTGTTAAGGTCGAAACCTCTAAAACCGAGCCTGTGAAAGTCGAGACAAAAAAGACTGAGCCCATTAAGGTTGAAACCTCCAAAACCGAGCCTGTAAAAGTCGAGACAAAAAAGACTGAACCTGTTAAGGTTGAAACATCCAAAATCGAGCCTGTAAAAGTCGAGACAAAAAAGACTGAACCTGTTAAGGTTGAAACCTCTAAAACCGAGCCTGTGAAAATATCTGCGGTGGAAAAGGATGACTCTGTATATCAGACCCGTCTGAATCATCACATGGATGAGCTGAAATGGCTGTACTGCGAGCTTTATCAGGATGATCCTCTTGTTATGGAACATCTTTCTCAGCTTCTTGATGGCCTGAAAACATTTTATGATACAAGAAATACTGAATTAAAGGCTTCTGACCTTTCCCGTGAAAAAGATTCTCTTTGGTATAAACGCAATGATCTTACAGGCATGATGATGTATGTAAGCTCCTTTGCAAAAACACTGAAAGGTCTGGAAAGCAAGCTTGATTATGTACAGGAATGTAATGTCAACTATCTTCATCTGATGCCGCTTCTTGAATCTCCTGAAGGCCGCAGTGACGGCGGATATGCTGTTTCTGATTTCCGTACTGTCCGGAAAGAGCTTGGAACCATGGAAGAATTTTCTCATCTGACTTCCCAATGCCATAAGCGTGGAATCAGTGTATGTCTTGACTTTGTTATGAATCATACCTCCGAAGAACATGAATGGGCAAAGCGTGCCCGCGCCGGAGAAAAAGAGTACCAGGATCGTTATTTCTTCTTTGATTCCTATGATATTCCTGCCTTATATGAAAAAACCTGTCCTCAGGTGTTCCCTGCTACAGCTCCTGGAAACTTTACCTGGCTGGACGATATCCAGAAACATGTCATGACTACCTTTTATCCATATCAATGGGATCTGAATTACAGAAATCCTGTAGTTCTTAACGAAATGATCTTTAACATGCTTTATCTTGCCAATCAGGGAGTTGATATTATACGGCTTGACGCAGTTCCCTATATCTGGAAACAGCTGGGAACAAACTGCAGAAATCTTCCCCAGGTACATACTATTGTCCGTATTATGCGTATGATCTGCGAGATCGTGTGCCCGGGTGTACTTCTTCTTGGAGAGGTTGTTATGTCTCCTGAAAAAGTAGTACCTTATTTTGGAACTGTTGAAAAACCGGAATGTCATCTTCTTTATAATGTAACAACCATGGCAACTACCTGGCATACAGTTGCAACACGGGATGTCTCTCTTCTGCGCCGTCAGCTTGATCTTGTTGCTGATCTGCCGCGGGATTATGTATTTCAGAATTACCTCCGCTGTCATGACGACATCGGCTGGGGCCTGGATTACGATTTCCTGAGTAACTTCGGTATCCAGGAAATTCCTCACAAAAAATACCTGAATGCATTCCTGACAGGAATCTATCCGGATTCTTTTGCACGAGGAGAGCTGTACAATGATGATCCCCGGCTGGGAGATGCCCGTCTGTGCGGAACAACTGCTTCCCTGTGTGGTATTGAACGCTTTGGCTTTGAAGGAAACGAAGAAGGGGTAAGCAGAGGAATCCGTTATGATATCACGCTCCATGCCTTTATGCTTTCTCAGTCAGGCATCCCGGTTATTTACAGCGGTGACGAAATCGGCCAGCTGAACGATTATTCCTACCATGAGAATCCTGAAAAGGCTGCTGATTCCCGCTATCTCCACAGAGGCGACTTCCGATGGGATCTTGCCGAAAACCGCCGCAGACCAGAGACAGTACAGGGGAAACTGTTTCCTGCACTTGACCATCTGGAAAAACTCAGAAAAGTTCATTCTGTCTTTAACAGCGATGCTTCTCTTCATACGATTGATACCTGGGATTCTTCTATCCTGGCTCTTGTACGTGAAAATGAAGAAGAGAAATTCATTGGAATTTATAACTTCAGTGAATACGATAAAGTTGCATGGATCAACGAAGAAGACGGCATATACACAGATTTGATCTCCGGACGTGAAATGGAAGCCAAAGGCGTTCAGATTCCTGCCTTCGGCTGTTTCTGGCTTTGCAGAAAAAAATAATCAGGTTATATTAGCAGGGAACTGGCGGAAATCCTACTCCGCCAGTTCCCTGACTGCTTCTATCCCTCTCTGTATCTCTTCTTCTGTATTAAAATGGCTGAAGCTGAAGCGTACCGCTCCCTGCTCTGTGGTTCCCAGCGCCTGGTGCATCAGCGGCGCACAGTGAGCCCCTGTTCTTGTGGCAATGCCATAATCCATATACAGGGCGTCGCCCACTTCGCCGGAATCGTAATCTCTGATATTCAAAGTTACTATGGCGCATCGGTCCATGGTACGGAAATCCCCATAAACCTTCACTCCCGGAATATCCCGCACTCCCAGATAAAACTTTTTCATCAGCGCCTGCTCTTTTGCACGGATGGAAGAAAGCCCCTGCCGGTTCAGATAATCCACAGCAGCCCCAAGACCTGCCAGACCATGTCCGTTCAGGGTCCCTGCTTCCAGAGCAGTTGGCATTTGTGAAGGGTGTTTTTTCTCAAAGGTCTTTATTCCGCTTCCGCCGGATTTCAGTGGGCGGACATCCACCCCTGCTCTCACATACATACCGCCTGTTCCCTGGGGGCCCAGAAGGCCTTTGTGTCCGGTAAAGCAGAGAATATCAATATTCATCTTCTGAACATCAATATCAAATACTCCAGCAGTCTGTGAGGCATCCACCACAAAAAGAATCCCCCTCTCCCTGGCTGCTGCACCAATGCTTTGAACATCCAGCACATTTCCTGTTAAATTTGATCCATGTGTACAGATAAATGCCTTTGTATTTGGACGAACCGCACAGATAAAATCCTCCGGATAAACCATTCCATACTCATCACAGGGAAGGATTGTCACTTCCACTCCTTTTTCTTCCATTTCGTAAAGAGGACGAAGCACAGAATTATGCTCCAGAACCGTAGTAACCACATGGTCTCCCGGATTCAGGATTCCTTTCACTGCAGTATTCAGGCTCTCTGTAGAATTGGATGTAAAGGCAATCCGCGACGGGTCTTCTCCGTGAAAAAAATCTGCAATCCGTTCTCTGACTCCATAAATATTCCGGGAAGCATCAAGGGACGCCTCATGGGCGCCCCTTCCTGCATTTCCCAGAGAATTTAAAGCCTGCGCCACTGCATGAATCACTGTTTCCGGTTTATGCATGGTGGTAGCTGCATTATCAAAATAAATCATAACGCTTCTCCTCTGTTTTATATATTTCTGCTGCAAAGCGCAGCCCCAATGGCTCCTGCGTATCGGCATTCCGGTCCCGTAAGCACGGGAGAGCCAAGCTTCTGTTCCAGAATTTCCTGAAGATAGCCGCATTCACATAAGCCTCCGGTAAGAAATACTTCTCCGGTTCCCACATTCATCTTGCTGCACTGAGCCGCTACCTTATCTGCAATCGAATTTACCACTGCAAAAGCAATATTTTCCTTTTTTTCACCCTGTCCGATCAGGCTGATTACCTCAGATTCTGCAAAAACCGTGCACATGGAGCTGATTTTTACCTTCTTTCCCTTTCGCGCCAGCTCACAGAGCGCATCCGGTCTCAGAGCCATGGTATTTGCCATGACCTCCAGAAAGCGTCCTGTTCCGGCAGAGCATTTATCATTCATGGCAAAATCCTTCACCATACCGTTTTCCAGAATAATGATCTTGGTATCCTGTCCTCCGATGTCAATGACTGTCATATCTTTTTTCTTATGAAGCCATACTGCACCTCTGGCATGGCAGGTAATCTCAGTTACGGTTTTGTCCGCATAGGGCACAGATACTCTTCCATAGCCGGTAGCCACAACTTTTCCGGTTTCAGGACAAATTCCCTTTTCCAGAAGCATATTTTTAATGATCTCTGCAGTATCCACGCTGCTCCATCCGGTAGGCTGCACAGACTGATGAAGGATGTTCTCATCCTCATCCAGAACAGCAACCTTGGCACAGGTAGAACCAATGTCTATTCCAATATATTCCATGATCGCCTATTTCCTTATTTTTATAATTTCAGCCAAACCTTCTGCTCCACTGTAATGTTCAGACTTTCCACCTCGTCCTTATATTTTTCATAATCCTCTTCCGGCATTTTCCAGGCAAGGCCGCAGCCTGCTGTGATCTCTCTTGGAACCGGGATCAGCCGTCCGGGTATCTTATGCTCACCGCACCTTTTTTCCATGGACATGGCTGCTGTTGTAGTGGAAAAAGTCAGTACCACACAGGGCTTTCTTTCTCTTATCATGGCTTGATGATCAGGGATGCCTGGCTCATTTTTTCTGCGATCACATACATATTTGTCACACTTCCTGCCTGAAGCTTTTCTGACAGTCCGTAAAAATTCAGGCAGGTTCCGCAGGCAAGGATTTCCACTCCCTGAGCCTCCAGACTCTTCAGATCCTCCAGTGTGGGCGCATCCTGGCAGGCCAGCTTCACCCCGCTGTTATAAAACAGTATGGTAGAGGGAAGCTGATCCTGCTGAGAAAGTGCGTAAATATAGCTTTTCATCAGTGCTGTTCCAAGCTCCGGATCGCCCTCTCCCATACACTGGGAGGAAATTACCACTACCGTGTTCCTGCGTCTCATATCAGGAATGCAGGAAGGCTCCTGCTCCTGCATCTGCGCTGCTTCTCCTGCCGTTACCTGGATTTCAACACGGAATTTTTTTTCTTCCAGCTTTTCAGAAAGAACAGAATAACCGCTGCTCTTTCCCAGCTTTGTGAGATTCTGAACTGCAATCTCATTGTCTACAAAGGTTTCTACTGTGCCTCCCTGTGCTTTCAGCTCTTCTATAACCTTTTTTGTTTTTACTACAGGGATCGGACAGGCATCTCCCATTGCGTCTACTGTTTTTTTCATAACTATATCCACCTTTCTCTTCTTCTGGTTTTATTTAAACTGACTGATTGTTTCCAGAAATGCCTCCAGACGGGTATTGATCTGTCCGCTGTCTGCTTTGGAGTAATCTGTTTCAATCATCAGATAAGGAACATTTTGTGCCATTGCTGTTTTCTTTACATTGTACGCCTCAATGGAGTAGGTATGGCAGGCACAGAGGATCAGCTCCAGAACACCGTCTACCTGATACTCGTCGATCATATTGCTGATATAATCCATACGGGTTTCATTTGGACTCATAACAGAACAGTTAATATTCAGGTATTTTTTTGCAAGAGCTCTTGCAGCCGGAAGCGTTTCATCTACCTTTTCCACTTTCTCACGGGTACCGTTGCAGCAGTCAAACGCCACTACGTCCGCTCCCAGCTCTTCAATCACTTTAATTGTTTTTTCACGGATTCCACTGTTAGGACAGCCGGTAATCAGAATCCTCGGACGTTTTGATAGTTTGCCTCTGTAGTTTTCTTCCCAGTCTTTTATAACCTCCTCTGTTCTTGCCTCAATAATCCTGCAGCGTTCCTCAATATCCGGATTAAAGCCAAGACCGTCCAGTCTTGTTCCCATTTCATAACCGGAAATCGGCGCCGGGTTTAATTTACCAAGCTCCAGAAAACGAAGCATCACCTCACGTTCCCGGTTTTTCAGGCGAATGGCTTTTTTTACATCCTCCTCTGTAATGGTGATCCCGTAAAAATCCTCCAGCTTTTTCCAGAAACGGACCACCTCTTTTTCCCACGCGTCAAGAGCTGCCTCATCTCTTCTTGCCGGAAGCTGCATGACATAAGTTTCCTTGATATTGTCCATCAGCTCAAACATTTTTTTCTTTCCGTCACAGGTGGTTTCTCCCACAATAAAATCCGAGAAATAAAAATAAGGACAGGTATCTGTGAGAGCAAATCCATAGCTTGCCTTAATAAGAGGGCAGAGATTTTTAGGCAGATCTGCCTCTGCTGCCGATATGGGTTCCTCACTTGTTGCGCACAGAGGCGCTGCTGTTCCCCCTGCAGCCTCGATCAGCTCTGTAGGTACAAAGGAGCAAAAAATACCAACCACTTTTCTTCCTGACTCCTTTAACTGTTTCATACGAAGAAATCCTGCTTTTCTGGCCTCCGCATAGGTTTCAAAATTTTCCGGTAACTGAATCATTTCGTATCTCCTTCCTTTTTTCTGCCGGGTATTTTTTCTGTCTGCACTCTCTGGTGCCGGTACTGTTCTGTTTCCTTACATCTTATGACAGCAGCGCTGCGCATCCTCTTGTTCAGATTACTGTTCATACAGCCTGTTTCCTTACACCCTATGGCAGCAGCGCTCCGCTCACTTCTGATATGCCTTCAGAAACTTTATAAATTCCCCTGCACATTCTTTTAAAATATAATTTTTCTGGTACACAATATAAAACTCCCTTCCGGAGAATTCCTCCGGCAGGCTGAACTGAAGAAGCCGTCTGGATTCCACATAGTCCTTCACAGCCTTTTCGGATACAATGGAAATTCCCAGTCCTCCTGCCACCAGATTTTTAATGGATTCCTGGTCATTGATTCTGGCTGCAACATGAAGCTTTTCTTCCTTTATCCCCATTTTTTCCAGAAATCTTCCTGCGCTTTTCCCACTTCCGCTGCCCTCCTCACGAAGTATCACCGGCTCCTGGAACAGACATTCCACAGGCATTTCCTTCTGCTCCTTCATTCTGAGAAACTTCTCCTTTACAGGCGTGATCACTACCAGCCTGTCCTGGTAAAACTGCTCAAACGCCAGAAGCTCGTCCTCTGTCTTCATTCCTACCAGTCCAAGATCATAAGTTCCTTTATGTACCTCATCAATCACCTTCTGACTGTCCATCTGGTCAATGGAAAAATATACATTTTCATGTTCTTTTCCAAAAACAGGCAGTACCTCCGGCAAAATATAGGCGGAAGGAATGGTAGAAACTCCCATGCGGATAATCTCCGCCTCCCTGCCGTTCCAGCTGTTTACCAGATCGTCCCGAAGCTTCAGGATATTCTGGGCGCATATAAAAAATTCCTGTCCTCTCTGAGTCACCTCAAAGTTTTTGGCAGTGCGGATGATCAGCCTGGTATGCAGCTCCTCTTCCAGATTCTTCAGATGAATACTGATGGTAGGCTGAGAAATCCCCAGGGCCTCTGCAGCTGTTGTAAGATTTTTATATTTTACAATGGCAATGTATGATTCTAACTGTTTAAATTCCATAAGCCTCAACCTTTCTTTTTGTATTTTATCATGTATTATTAACATATGCAATGATTATATTATCTTTTTTAATTATTAATAAAAAATGGATACTGTTCACAGGTTACTATCCTGCAAGGTGTTTTGGCATGTATATGCCAAAATCCCGAGACATACAGGGCAAAATACCATCATCAAAGGTGATTTGGAATGCATTTTGACCAGGTTGCTGTTAAAGTCGTAAACAGTAACAGAAAATGAACAAACACAAAAAAGGATCCCCTACAATTCTGAAGAGGATCCTGTTCGTTTTATTAATTTTTCCCGTTTTGAAGCTTTGTCAGAAAAGCAGCAACAGGTCCGGGATTTTCTTTATCCAGTGACCTGGCGTAAATATTCCGTATCCATCCGGTAATCACGTCAATAAGAACCGGCGCAAAGGTCATGAGGATAAATACCAGAATAATCATACCAAAGTCCAGAGATCCAAGGGAAAGCAGATTCTGGAAAATAACTGCAGCAGCAAAGAAAATAAACTGCATTCCATAAATAATCACCTTCCTGTAACGGTTCAGAGGCGCATACACGGTTTTCAGCGCCGCCATATAGTTCCAGCCGGTTACCAGAACGCAGGCTGTATTCAGCATGGCATTGGAATGATATACATTCTGACATACCAGCATAATAGTAAACACACAGGAGCTTATGGTGATTGCTGCCGGGAACGCATTCAGAAATACATGCCGCAGGAAAGTATGATCGATCTTATCGTAATTATTTTCCTGAGCAAGAAGGAATGTAGGAATACCTACTGCACAGGCGCTGATAAGAGACATCTGTATTGGTTCAAAGGGATATGCGTTTCCAAAACAGATAGTTAAAATAGACAGCATAACGGAAAACAAGGTTTTGATCAGGAACATAGACGCTGCGGTACGGATATTGTTTACTACCCGTCGGCCCTGATTTACAATGTGAGGCATGGATGCAAAATTGGAATCCAACAGCACCACATTTGCAATATTCTTTGCCGCATCGCTTCCCTGAGCCATGGCAATACTGCAGTCAGCCTCTTTCAGCGCAAGAACGTCATTCACACCGTCACCGGTCATGGCAACTGTATGGCCCTGGCTTTTAAGTGCCTGAACCATCTGTTTTTTCTGCTGAGGTGTGACACGGCCAAATACACTGTACTCTGAAACTGCACGCTGTACGTCCTGTTCTGTGAGAAGAGTAGTTGCATCCACATACTGATCTGCATTTTTCAGCCCGGCGCGTCTGGCAATGGCCGCTACGGTTACAGGATCATCTCCTGAAATTACTTTCAGATCAACCTCCTGACTGTCAAAGAATTTCAGTGTATCAGGCGCTTCCTCACGGATCACATCTGTCAGAAGCAGAAACGCCACTGGTTCCAGACCTTTCGGAAGCTCTGTTCCCTCGGACTTTTCCGGACTGTGAGCCAGAACAAGTACCCTCAGACCTTCTTCTGCGTATTTCTGAGCCTGACTGATCATGTCCTGATTGTTTTCCGGAAAAAGGAACTGCACAGCCCCCATAAGATAGGTTCCCTTTTCTGCAAACACTGCTCCGCTGTATTTCCGGTCAGAAGAAAACGGTATCACATGCTCGCAGACCATAACAGGTCTTGCAGGAAAACGTTTCCTGAGAGCATTTGCCGTAGCGTTCTCATCGCGCAGCACATGCATAAGGCTGCACATGATCTCTTCGATTTCCTTCATATCAACGGCTTTTGGTTCTTCTGAAAACAGTTCCGCCTGTTTCCCATTTTCTGTCCCGGCAGTATTTTTTGTTTCTGCTATTTTTTCTGTATTTTCTGCTTTTGCTGCAGATCCCGGCTGTTCTGTTTTCTCTGGTTCGGATACTTCTTCCTGTTCCGGTTTTTCCGTCACAGACACATCCTGCTGTGCCACCGCTTCCGCAGCAGTGCCTTCTTCCATCTGATTTTCCCCGGACGCCTCACATTCCTTACTTCGGATGAACGGCTCTACTCGCTCCACGCACATACTGCCTTCTGTAATGGTTCCGGTTTTATCCAGACAGAGCGTATCTACTCTTGCCAGAGTTTCAATGCAGTACAGCTCCTGTACCAGAGTTTTTTTGTTTGCAAGTACAAGAGCTCCCAGCGTCAGGGCAACACTTGTCAGAAGTACAAGCCCCTCCGGGATCATTCCCAGCACGCCTGCGACCATACTTACAATGGAATCCCTGAAGCTGTCGCCTACCATATAATACTGTTTATAAAACAGCATCGCTCCAATAGGCACAATGATAATACTGATCACCTTAAGAATAATGTTCAGAGAGTTTCTCAGCTCTGAATTATGACGTTTAAATTCTTTTGCCTCACTGGTGATCTGAGAAGCATAATTATCTTTTCCCACATGAATGATCTGGCAGGAAGCCTCACCGGAGGTTACAAAGCTTCCCGAAAACAGCTCGTCTCCCGGATTCTTTGGAAGATTGTCCGCTTCTCCTGTTAAAAGAGATTCGTTTACCTCCAGGTTTCCTTCCAGTATCCTGGCGTCTGCAGGCACCTGATCTCCTGTTTTCAGACACACAATATCATCCAGAACAAGCTCTTCTGTAGGAACTGTCCATTTCTTTCCTTCTCTCAGAACAATGGACTTTTTGGCTGTGAGAATCGCCAGCTTGTCGATTGTTTTTTTTGCCCGGATTTCCTGAGCGATTCCGATCAGCGTATTGATAATGATGATACATACAAAAAACGCGTTTTTAAACGAGCCTACCATAAGAACCAGAACAAGCAGTACAAGGTTCAGAAAGTTAAAAAACGTCAGGGTATTTTCTTTTACGATCTGCTTGTAGGTTCTGGTATTGGGATTTTCGTCAGCATTTGTCTGTCCTGCTTCAATCCTCTCTTTTACCTGTTCCTCTGTAAGTCCAGTCAAACTTCCACCTCGCAATATTATTTTATAATATAAGCAGAGTAAGGCTGCAACAGCAGCCTCCGGTTCTGTCCCTTATGGAACATTCCGGATTCTGTCTGTCACAGCCTTTTTTCTTAATACTCTTCCTCTGCTTCCTCTTCACCTTCATGAATGTCGGATTTTGGCTTGGAAAGCCCTTCGATCACAATGTGATTCTTCTGAGCATAATCCCAGAGAGCCGCATGAATGGCTTCCTCTGCAAGAAGTGAACAGTGAACCTTTACCGGCGGAAGTCCGTCAAGTGCCTCCATAACCGCCTTGTTTGTCACCTTCATTGCCTCTTCAATGGTCTTTCCGATCACAAGCTCGGTTGCCATACTGCTGGTTGCCACTGCAGCGCCGCAGCCAAAGGTCTTGAACTTGCAGTCCTTAATAATATGAGTCTCGTCATCAATATCAAGAAAGATTCTCATAATATCTCCGCATTTTGCATTTCCCACTGTTCCAACGCCGCTGGCATCCTCAATCTCTCCCACATTTCTCGGATTCTGAAAATGATCCATAACTTTTTCGCTGTACATAATTTATTTCCTCCTGCTATGTGATAATATCGTATTTTATCTTCATTCCTGTCAGCTTCCAGAGTTCAGATACCCTGAATACAGGTCTTTTATTTCTGCTTCTTTACAAAATCCTCATAAAGAGGTGACATATTTCTCAGATTCTGAACAATTTCTTTCAGCTTCTCAACTGTGTAATCCAGATCTTCCTTTGTTGTCTCTTCGCTGAGTGTCAGACGAAGGGAACCATGAGCGATCTCATGAGGAAGTCCGATAGCCAGAAGTACGTGAGACGGGTCAAGGGATCCTGATGTACAGGCTGAACCGCTGGAACCGCAGATACCATAGCTGTCAAGCATCAGAAGCAGGGATTCACCCTCAATAAACTGAAAGCTTACATTGACATTGTTCGGAAGTCTCTTTACCGGATCTCCGTTCAGCTTCACGTAAGGAATCTCTGACGTCAGTCTGCTGATCAGATAATCTCTCAGCTGGATTTCCTTAGCTGTACGCTCCTCCATGGTATTGACCGCCCGCTCTGCGGCAGCGCCGTATCCTACGATTCCCGGAACGTTTTCTGTACCTGCGCGGCGTTTGCGCTCCTGTGCTCCGCCGTGTACAAAGGAACGGATCTTTACGCCCTTGCGGATGTACAGGAATCCGATTCCTTTCGGTCCGTTGATCTTATGGGCGCTGGAGCTGAGCATATCAATATTGCATTCATCCACGTCAATAGGAAGCTGTCCAAAAGCCTGAACCGCATCTGTATGGAAAAGAATTCCATGCTCTCTTGCAATCATTCCGATTTCTTTGACAGGCTGAACGGAACCGATCTCATTATTTGCAAACATAATGGAAATCAAGATTGTTTCCGGGGTAATGGCTTTTTCCAGTTCCTCCAGACAGACGATTCCGTTTTCATCTACATCAAGGTAGGTGATCTTTGCTCCTCTTTTTTCCAGATATTCACATGTATGAAGAATAGCATGATGCTCGATCTTTGTTGTAATTATGTGATTACCTTTTGCTTTGTATGCTTCAAAAGCAGCCTTTAACGCCCAGTTGTCAGATTCGGAACCGCCGGCAGTAAAGTAGATTTCCTCCGGTTTTGCCTTCAGGACTCCTGCAATCTGCTCTCTGGCTTTTGTTACCGCCTCCTTGCTGTGGACTGCGAAATCATATACACTGGATGGATTTCCATAATATTCTGTAAAGTACGGCAGCATTGCCTCAACAACCTCAGGAGCTGTCTTTGTGGTAGCTGCATTGTCAAGATAAATCAATTTATTCATAATCTCTGTCCTCCTGCAATAATAAACAATGTTACATTTTCTCTTCCTGTTTTTTTCTGCTTTCTTCTATTAACTGACCAAGCATCAGAGTATCTACTGCCTGGGTAATACTGTCATTGATCCGCTTCCAGACAAGCTTTGCCACACAGATATCCTTTGTCTCACAGTTTTCCTCAGGGGACGTACCCGGACACTGTGCCGCTTCCAGACCGCCTTCCAGAACCCTCAGAATATCCCCAACAGAAATCTCCTCTGCCGGTTTTCCCAGGCGGTAGCCTCCGCATGCGCCTCTGGTGCTTTCCACCAGCCCGGCACGTTTCAGCTTTGCCATTAACTGTTCCAGATAGCTGACTGAAATATTCTGTCTTCCGGCAATACTCTGAATGGAAACAGCTTCCTGTTCACTGTATACTCCCAGGTCAATCATAGCTCGAAGCCCATATATTGCCCTTGTTGACAGCTTCATCTGCTCACCTCTTTTAATTCCCAGTATTTTTGTCGGATTTACTGTAATTACAGTAACAGATACTCTTCGTTCTGTCAAGGTTATTTTTTGCATATATTTACAAAAAGTTATCAGGATATAATTATGTCAAAACAGAATTTCATTAAGGGAACTTTTATCCTGACCTGTACAGGACTTGCCAGCAGGGTCATTGGTTTCTTTTATAGAATATTCCTGTCACATTCTATTGGTGCCCAGGGACTGGGACTGTATCAGCTTATGGTTCCTCTGCAGAACCTTGTACTTGCCCTTACCACCTCCGGCATACAGACTGCTCTGAACCGTCTGATCGCATCTCAGACTGCCTTAAAGCATCACAGAGAAGCAAAAAATATCTTCTGTACAGGACTTCTTACCGCTTTCTCACTTTCTGTGGGAGCCTCATGGATTCTGTATACAAATTCCGATTTTTTTGCCGGACAGATCCTGAAGCAGCCCCTGACAGAACCTCTGCTGCAGATTCTTTCCTTCAGTTTTCCTTTAAGCGCCATTCATTCATGTATCAACAGCTATTATTTTGCCAGAAAAAAAACAGGCATTCCTTCCGGACTGCAGCTTCTGGAGCAGCTTGTCCGGGTAAGCTCTTCCTTTCTGATCTGCCGGATCCTGATTTCCCAGAACAGGCCTGTTACCGCATCCATTGCCGCAGGCGGCGCCCTTGTTTCAGAGCTTTTTGCCGCATCTGCCGGGCTTCTGCTGATTGCGGCAGAGTTTTCCAGAGAACAGTATTCCTTTTTTCAGGCGCACAGTTTTGCAGCAAGGCTCAGGGAAATTTGTCATACCTCTTTTCCGCTTACCCTGAACCGGGTGCTTCTGACACTGCTTGGAAGCATTGAGGTAGTCCTAATTCCCCAGAGACTTCAGCTTTATGGCCTGTCCCCTTCAGATTCCCTTGGCATTTACGGAGTATTTACAGGAATGGCTCTCCCTCTGATTCTTTTCCCCTCCACTGTCACAAATTCCGCCTCTGTTATGCTCATGCCCTCTGTAGCAGAAATGCAGGCTCTTGGCTTCCGCAGGAGGATCCGGCACATTACAGGAAAGGCGTGTACCGGCTGCCTGCTTCTTGGAACTCTTTGCGCGGCAGGCTTTTTTCTTTTTGGTCCTTTTCTTGGCAATATTCTCTTTCACAGTCCCACTGCCGGGGTCTACATCCGCACCATGGCCTTTATCTGTCCTTTTCTGTATATGAATACTGCCCTGGTCAGTATCCTTCACGGTCTGGGAAAAAATGTACGAAGCCTGGTCCACAATGCCGCCGGGATCCTGATAAGAATTTCCTTTGTGCTTTTTGCTGTTCCTGCAATGGGAATCCGAGGCTATCTGTACGGAATCCTCATAAGCGAAATCCTTTTAAGCAGCCTTCATATTACCGCTCTGTACCGCTGCGAATAACCGTACCTGTTGATATTCACTCTGTTCACAAATAGTACTCTGTAAACATTTACTGTCCACTCCGTTCACAGCAACTTCTGAATGGTAACCTTCCGCACCCATCATGTTGCAGCTCTTCTGTCAGCTTCTCTATCGACAACAGATGAAGAATCGTATATAATACTGTCGAGGAGGAACAATTATTATGAGCTTTTCATTTATTAAAAAATTACCAACACCCGAGGACATCCGGAATGAATATCCGGTAGACTCTGCCATTCAGACATTAAAAGAAAAAAGGGATCAGGAAATACGCGACGTATTTACCGGAAAATCTGACAAATTTCTTGCCATTATCGGTCCCTGCTCTGCAGATAATGAGGATGCTGTGTGCGACTATCTGCTGCGCCTGCGTAAAGTCCAGGATAAGATTGCAGACAAGGTTCTGATCATCCCGAGAGTTTACACAAACAAGCCGCGTACCACTGGAGAAGGATATAAGGGAATGGTCCATCAGCCGGATCCGGAAAAGAAACCCAATATGCTTGCCGGACTGGTGGCTATCCGGAAAATGCATATCCGCGCCATTCAGGAAAGTGGCTTTACCTGCGCGGACGAAATGCTTTATCCGGAAAATTATCGTTATCTTTCCGATCTTCTTTCCTACGTTGCAGTAGGAGCGCGCTCTGTTGAGGACCAGCAGCACCGCCTGACAGTAAGCGGTATGGATGTTCCTGCAGGTATGAAAAATCCTACCAGCGGTGATTTCAGTGTAATGCTTAATTCTGTTACTGCCGCTCAGGGCTCCCACCGTTTTATTTACAGAAGCTGGGAAGTAGAAACCACAGGAAATCCTCTTGCACACACCATTTTAAGAGGCGCGGTAAACAAACACGGAGAGGCAATCCCCAATTACCACTACGAGGATCTTCGTCTTCTCTGGGAAAAATATCAGGAAAAGAACCTGCAGAACCCTGCAGTGATCATTGATACCAATCACTCCAACTCCAATAAGCAGTATGAGCAGCAGGTTCGTATTGCCAAAGAGGTTCTTCACAGCCGCCTTGTAGATCCTGAGTTAAAAACTCTGGTAAAAGGCCTGATGATCGAAAGCTATATTGAATCCGGAAATCAGAAAATCGGAGGAAATCATATTTACGGAAAATCCATTACAGACCCCTGTCTTGGATGGGAAGATACAGAGAAGCTTCTGTATACGATTGCAGAAATGTGCTGATATTTTCAGCTTAATGCTGTAATTGTTATAAACAAAATTCACTGCCCGTTTGTTCAACAGACCTGTGGCGCAGTATGATCAGTAACCATCTATGTATAATAATTCTTTGATTTTTAAATACTTGTGTCACGAAAAGGCACACCCCGGCATTCAGCTTCTGGGGTGTGCTTTCATGTAAACGTCTCTCATTTTTACAGTATCCAGTCCCAGATACATCTGGGTAGAAGAAATATCCGAATGGCCAAGCATTTCCTGTACGCTTTTGATATCTGCTCCATTTTGCAGCATATGGACTGCAAATGAGTGCCGAAGCGTATGAGGCGTAATATCCTTTTGGATTCCGGCGCTCTCCGCATATCCCTTAAGTACCTTCCAGAATCCCTGCCTGCTCATGGGCTTTCCGGAGCAGTTTGTAAAAAGAGCGGGTTCTCTTTGATTCTTCACAAAAAAATCTCTCGCCTCATCCATATATTTCTGCAGCATATCACGGCTGACATTTCCAATGGGAATCACACGCTCCTTTCCATTGTCATGGCAGATCACATATCCGAAGCTTAAATTCACATCCTCTGTTTTAAGAGCCAGAAGCTCGCTGACACGCATTCCGGTAGCATAGAGAAGCTCCATCATAGCTTTATCCCTGATTCCCTTGCCTGTATGGGGATTAGGCTGACTGAGAAGCCTGTCTACTTCCTGTACAGTCAGAATTTCCGGCATTTTCTTTTCTATTCTGGGTGCTCTTAAATTCTCAGACGGGTCCTCAGAAACCACGCCTTTTTTAAACAGATAATGAAACAGAGCTCTGATAGATGCAATATTTCTGGATATGGTAGAAGATGCAAAGTCTGCGCTCTGCATTTCACTTACATAAGCCTTCAGATCTGATTCTGTCACTTCGTCCGCATGAGCGATTCCCTGTTTCTCAAAATATGCAGCCATTTTTTTCAGATCCCTCTGATAGGAAACCTCTGTGTTTCCAGAAGTATTTTTTTCATTGTGAAGATATTCAATAAAATCATTGATAAGCTTTTCCATTTTTATCTCCGTCGTCCATTCCGCTTTTGAATTACTGTTCAATACGCCCAGATTATAAGTAGTGTATCATACATTATACACTGGTTTTACTTAAAATCAAAGCACTTTTCACTCATCATTATTTCAGTATCGTTATTTCAAAAAAGCTCCAGGCTTTTCATCAGAACCTCCATAACCGGAGGATTGCACCAGGTTTCCAGCAAAATTCCTCCCATACAGACCACCGCGCATAAAAGAACGCGAAACGCATAGGAGGATACCTCTCCGGCAATCAGCCCACGGCTCTTCCAGATTTCCAAAGACTGCCGGTATATCAGCCACATCAGCCAGAAAAAGCAAGGAAAGTATAAGAGGTACTGAGGAAACAAGGCTCCCAGACCTACAATTCCGCCCTGAAGTCCAAACTGAAGAATGGACATAGTAAGAAGAAGCCCTGTGCGAACGCCCATATATAAAATTCCCATCACCGCCAAAGGCGCCCCGAATACAGACACTCCACAAAGGGCTGAAATCAGAAATACACTTCCCCTCATTTTAAGTACCTGCAGAAAATATTCGCCTTTGTCAAGGCTGTTGTCGGCAAAAGCTGCCAGCAGATACAGAGAAGCCGCTGTTTTCTGATGCCATTCATACTTCCACATTACATTTGGAATCACCACTCCTGCCAAAAATCCAAAAAAGAAAAGCCAGTACACAGGAAGGCTTCCCCTTCTGTACAGTTCCAGTCTTTTTTTCATATCCTCACCCTGTACCAGTTTACGGGACTTGCGTCCAAAATATGCCTGTCTCATTCACAGTCTTCCTTCGTACGCAAAAAGCCGTGTGAAATTTCTTTCACACGGCTTATATACTTCATTTAATGAACAATGGTGCATGACCTGTCAGAATTATTTCGCGTAGTCCACTGCTCTGCTCTCACGAATCACATTGACTTTAATCTGACCCGGGTATTCCAGTTCAGCTTCAATCTGCTTCGCAATATCTCTTGCCAGAAGGACCATATCTGCATCTGTTACATGCTCTGGTACTACCATTACGCGAATCTCTCTGCCCGCCTGAATAGCAAAGGACTTGTCTACTCCCTTGAATTCATTGGTGATATCCTCCAGCTGTTTCAGTCTGTTGGTATAGGTTTCCAGTGTTTCTCTTCTTGCGCCCGGCCTTGCCGCGGAAATCGCGTCAGCAGCCTGTACAATACATGCAACAAGAGATTCCGGTTCCACATCACCATGATGGGATGCAACTGTATTAATCACGACAGCAGATTCTTTATACTTCTTACAAAGATCCACTCCAATCTGAATATGAGATCCTTCTACTTCATGGTCAATGGATTTTCCAATGTCATGAAGAAGTCCGGCTCTCTTAGCCATACGGACATCCACGCCGATTTCACCTGCCAGGATTCCGGAAAGCTGTGCAACCTCAATGGAATGTTTCAATGCATTCTGTCCATAACTGGAACGGAATTTCATTCGTCCAAGAAGCTTCAGAAGCTCCGGATGGATTCCATGTACTCCTACGTCCATGGCTGCATTTTCGCCGTCTTCGCGAATCTGCACTTCCACTTCTTTCTGAGCCTTTTCCACCATCTCCTCGATTCTTGCCGGATGAATACGACCGTCAACAATCAGCTTTTCAAGAGCAACTCTTGCAACTTCTCTTCGGATCGGATCAAATGCAGAAAGAACAACAGCCTCAGGAGTATCATCAATAATCAGATCAACACCTGTCAGTGTTTCCAGAGTGCGGATATTTCGTCCTTCACGTCCGATGATCCTGCCCTTCATTTCATCGCTTGGAAGCTGTACCACAGAGATCGTTGTCTCTGATACATGATCCACAGCACATTTCTGAATGGCATTTACCACATATTCCTTGGCTTTCTTGCCTGCTTCTTCCTTTGCGCGGTTTTCAAGCTCTTTATAGAGTCTTGCCACATCCACCTTCACATCGTCTTCTACAGTTTTCAGCAACTCGTCTTTTGCCTGTTCGGAGGTCAGACCGGAAATTCTTTCCAGTTCCTGTACTCCCTTCTGTTCAAGCTCTTCTACTTTCTTTTCTCTTTTCTGCAGTTCAGCAGCTTTTGCTGTGCATTCAGTCTCACGCTTTTCTACGATATCCGCCTTTTTATCTACGGATTCTTCCTTGGATAAAACACGTCTCTCGTATTTTTGCAGCTCGTTTCTGCGTTCCTTGGTTTCTTTCTCCAGTTCATTTTTTGTTCGGAGAGATTCTTCCTTCACTTCCAATAAAGCTTCTCTTTTTTTTGTTTCAGCAGTTTTTAAAGCTTCATCTATGATGCTTCTTGCTCTGTCTTCTGCTGTGCCGACAACCTCGGCGTCCTTTTTTGCCTTATTTTCGACAGCAAGCTTGCAAGTAAGAGGAACCGCAATAAGCAGTGCGACCACTACAGCGACAATTACACTTATGATGATAGTTGTCACAGGAGCACCTCCTTATTTAGTTTTCATTGTACAAATACAACAATACAAGTTTATCTGTTTTTGAGAAATCTGTCAAGTTTTTCTACCTATTTGTTGCCATAATTTTTATGAAAACTAATTTCCATTTCCTCCAGAACAGAGGAAATTTCTCCCGGCCGGAAGCCCCGCCTTGCCAGATACCCGTACAGGCGGCGCATCTCCTTCTCATCCAGTTCTGTTACCGGACTGCATCGCTTTTCTATGGTGCGCCTCAGTATCATCCTCTCGTCAGGTTCCTCAAGGCTGCACGCCTGCTCCCACGCTTCAGAGGCAGTCTCCCTGTCAATTCCTTTTGTATAAAGCTCCTGAAAGATCTTCTGCCGGCTTTTTTCATGAATACGATATGTAATATAATTCAATGCATATCTGCTGTCATTGATATATCCATAGCTTTTTACATAAGATACTGCGTCCAGAACCGCCTGCTCTGAAAAACCTGCCTGCAAAAGACGGTCGCTGAGTCCTTTCTCTGTCCGGTCCATACATTCCAGAAGCTTCATGGCCTTTTTTCGCGCCTGTCTCTGTTCTTCCTGAATTTCCATCATCATACTGTCTTATCAGATCTCGTCAGCTTCTGCCGGGGAAGTGCTTTCTTTGTCTGCGCCTGCTGCTTCCGCCTCTCCCTCTTCTCCCGGAAGAAGATGGTAATGGATCCTTACCTTTTTTTCTATTTCTTCACATATTTCTGGATGTTCCTTAAGAAATACCTTTACATTCTCACGTCCCTGACCAATCTTTTCTCCCTGATAGGAATACCATGCACCACTTTTGTTTACCACTGAGCACTCTGCCGCCAGGTCGAGGATCTCTCCCTCTCTGGAGATTCCGGTTCCGAACATAATGTCAAACTCTGCCTGTTTAAACGGCGGAGCAACCTTATTCTTTACTACTTTTACTTTTGTATGATTTCCCACCATTTCTCCGCTCTGCTTCAGAGTTTCGCCTCTTCTGACATCAAGACGTACCGATGCATAAAACTTCAGAGCGCGTCCGCCTGTAGTTGTCTCCGGATTTCCGAACATAACTCCAACCTTCTCGCGAAGCTGATTGATAAAAATAACCACACAGTTGGATCTGCTGATCACAGCAGTCAGCTTACGGAGAGCCTGTGACATCAGACGGGCATGAAGGCCTACATGGCTGTCTCCCATCTCTCCCTCGATCTCTGCCTTGGGAACCAGGGCTGCAACAGAGTCCACGATTACAATATCCAGAGCGCCGGAGCGCACCATAGTCTCAGTGATCTCCAGAGCCTGTTCTCCGTTATCCGGCTGAGAAATATAAAGATTGTCGATATCCACACCGATATTTTTTGCATAAACAGGATCAAGCGCATGCTCCGCATCAATAAATCCCGCAATTCCGCCGCGTTTCTGAACCTCTGCAACCATATGCAGGGCAACGGTTGTTTTACCACTGGATTCCGGTCCATAGATCTCAACAATACGTCCCTTGGGCACGCCGCCTACTCCAAGGGCAATATCAAGCCCCAGAGAGCCGGTAGGAATCGTCTCTACCTGCATATGAGCCCCCGATTCTCCCAGTTTCATAACAGAGCCCTTTCCATACTGTTTCTCAATATGTGAAAGCGCGGATTCCAGTGCCTTCTGCTTCTCTTCATTTATCATAATCTCAATTCTCCTTATCGCTGTTCTTTATTGATTTCGCAAACTTATGTTCGTTTTTATATGTACATGCTATTATAATTTGCCCTTATTGTCAAGTAAAAGTTTTCGACAAAAAATACAGGTTCCTTTGCTTAAAGAACCTGCACCTTTTATTCTCTGCAAATTGCAGCTGCATATGAGTTTTACTTTTCTGTATGTCCGAAGTATAAACTGAACACCTATTTTCTTCCGGCCTTTACGGTTGTAAACCAGAGCATAGCAAGCCCTGCAGCCATTATAAAAATACTGATAAACTGAGACGTGGACAGAGCTCCCACACTTCCTCTGATCAGATCTCCTCTGAAAAATTCCAGTATAAACCGCCCTGCGCTGTAAAAGATCATATAGCAGGCAGCTACCTGTCCGTCTGCCTTTTTGTTCCGGGCAATCCAGAGAAGGATTGCGAAATGCACGAAATCAAGCACACTGGAATAAATCTGAGTGGGAACCAGAGCCACACCATTAGGGGCGAAATCAGAATCATGAAAAGTAATGGACGGCCATCCGGAGGTTTCTTTTCCGTAGCAGCAGCCTGCCAGAAGGCAGCCGATTCTTCCAAATCCCTGAGCCAGAGCCACAGACGGGATCATAAGGTCAAAATATTTCAGGAAATTCAGTTTTGTTATCCTGCTGTACAGCCAGCCTGCGATAATTCCTCCTATAATTCCTCCATAAACAACAAATCCGTCTGTCATTGTCCTTAAAATAAAACCTGGATCTGCTGCAACCTCTTTCCATTCTGTGATCCAGAACAAAAGCTTGGCGCCCAGAAGTCCTCCCACCAGACACCACAACACCAGAAAAAATATCTGGTCTGTATCTGCACGGTATTTTTTTGCCCGGTATTCTGCTGTCAGCCACGCCGCAAACACACCCACTGCGATCATAAAACCATAGCTGTACACAGTAAAAGGTCCAATGGTAAAAAGCTCATTTTTCATGGGAATCCCTCCAGTCTTTCCATACATTCAGCAACATCCCGTTTACCCTGTCATTACAGGTTCCGTCTTCTTCGGCATCGTATTCTCCGCATACGTCCATTCCCGCAGGCTCCTGCCGCCTGCACAAAGCCCTGATATAAGATTCCAGTTCCTCTGCCGTCATATCTCCCTGGCTCCATGCAGTCATGGCGTCTCCGGGACGGAGCACGTCCTTATCTACAGAAATATAAAGGGGAAGATTATCGGAAATCTCCTCAAAAAAAGTTTTCTTTTCCTGTTCCGTCATCTCCTGCAGATCTTCCCTAGAAAGGAAACGGACCTTGTTTCTGATCTCTTCTTCCGTCTGTTCATAAGCCTCTCTGTCCGGTCCCACAAGCACAAGCTCCTGCAGAAACGGAAGGGCCTTTAAAGCCTCTGCCGCCCATCCTCCGCAGGACAGAAGCCCTCCGAATGCAGGCGGCTGCATGTCCGTGTGATTGTCAAATACAAGCAGGCGAAATGGCGTGTGTACTTTTTTCAGCCAGAGCAGGCTCATATAATGATAGTTCCCAGAATCCACAAAATGAATGCCTTTTACCGGCAGATCTGCAATTTTCTTTTCCAGTATTTCCTGAGCTTCCCCGTCACAGTAGCAGCTGCACCCGGAAAGCCCCTGCACATCCACCCAGGAAATTTTTTCTTCCCTATAAAATTCCTGTTCCTTATAAACTCCGGTAAAATTCATTAAAACTATTTCATTCTTTTCTGTCATAGAATCTTTCCTGTCGTAAAACATGTCTTAAAACAATGAAAAAGAGCTGCCGTACCTGACAGGAACAGCACTTCTCTGAACCAGTTCAATACCGCAGCTCTTTTATAAATTATTTATATCGCACTTTTATTCAGGCTTTGTCAATAGAACCGAAAAGCTCCATTTTTTCTTTTACAGTTGCCTTGATTGCTTCAAATCCCGGAGCAAGAAGTTTACGCGGGTCAAATCCTTTGCCCTGCTGATCTTTGCCTTCTTCGATGTATTTACGTGTAGCTTCTGCAAAAGAGATCTGGCACTCTGTATTTACGTTGATCTTGGATACGCCAAGGTCAATAGCTTTTTTGATCATGTCAGCCGGGATTCCTGTGCCGCCGTGAAGAACCAGAGGCATATCTCCTGTAAGCTGCTGAATTGCATCCAGAGTCTCAAAGCTTAATCCAGCCCAGTTTTCCGGATATTTTCCGTGAATGTTTCCGATACCTGCTGCCAGGAAATCGATTCCCAGATCTGCAACCATCTTACATTCTTTCGGGTCTGCGCACTCGCCCATACCTACAACGCCGTCTTCCTCGCCGCCGATAGAGCCAACTTCTGCCTCAAGAGACATTCCGTGCTCAGCAACGATTTTAACAAGCTCTTTTGTTTTTTCAACGTTCTCTTCGATGGGATAATGAGAACCGTCAAACATAATGGAAGTAAATCCTGCCTCTACACATTTCAGACATCCTTCATAGCTGCCGTGATCCAGGTGAAGAGCAACCGGAACAGTAATGTTCAGTTCTTCGATCATTCCTTTTACCATACCAACAACAGTTTTATAGCCTGCCATATATTTTCCGGCACCTTCGGAAACACCAAGAATAACCGGAGAGTTATTTTCCTGAGCTGTTAAAAGGATCGCCTTTGTCCACTCAAGGTTGTTGATGTTGAACTGTCCTACTGCATAATGGCCTTCTTTAGCTTTTTTCAGCATTTCTGACGCGTTTACTAACATGATAATTCCTCCTAATCTTTTGCGGGAGCAGACATTCATCTCTCCCGAAATATAATCTTAGTTTACCAGATTCATTTCATTTCGTCTACTGTTTTGTTCAAATATTCACGCCCCGGCGTTACTGCTCGCTCCGTTCCCGGCGCCTGAAAACAGTTATGACCCGGTTCCTCTGTGATATTCTCCAGTAAGCTTTTCCAGAAGAGCATCTGTTTTTTCTTTTTCCACTGTGATCCCCGGTTTTGCCGCAAAAACCCTGAGAACTTCTGCCACCTCGCTCATAAGCTCATCGTCTGCTCCCAGTTCCCTGGCCTGAGCTTTATACTCTTCCTCTGTCCGCACACTGTGCAGCGCCAGAAGGCAGGTTTTCAGAGCCTGTCTTTCGCCGCCCGATTCCCATTCCTTTCTGAAATACTCCAAGGCCTTTTCCATCTGGAAAAGGTAGCTGAAAGCACAGCCCAGATTGTGGCATACTTTTGCAGTAAGCCCCTGTCCATATTCTTCCAGATCATTTTCCTCAAGAAGCTTCTGATAAACCTGAATGGCATGAACGTACATACCGTTTTCCATCAGAGCGTCGCCTTTTTGTTTTTCTCTGACCTGGCGGGATTCTCTGTCAAGGTTCTGTATCCTGGCATTCAGAACCTTCAGCTCCTCATAGGTCAGATAATTGATCTCCTTAAAAACAGGATAAAGAACATCCTCCAGACTGGAAAATTTTCCAAGATTCGCTCTCAGCCTGGCGGCAAGCCCCGGAAGATTCAGTTCATCCTGAAGCCAGAGACACAGTCTTTCATTCATCACAGTATCATCAATCAGATAAAGATTGTGAAAAAGATAGTAACACAGTTCTTCCAGAGTGTAGATATTTGTGCTGATATTCTCAATAAAATACGGAGAATCCGCAGTTTTTGTCTGACATAAAATGTATCCGCTCAATGACTCTCCTCCTTTACCACTGTACGATTTCTTCCCATTCTTTTCCGCTGGAAGGGAACATTTCTCCAAAACCAAGATCCTTTACTGTGATCCTGCACTCTTTTCTGGATATATACTGAAGTTTTAATAAAAGTCTGGTCGTTTTATTGGGGCGCTTGGGAAGCCCTGTCAAAAGCATTCCCATTCTCTTTTTTTCTGTTTCTCCCATGGTTCCCACCACAAAAACAAGTTCTTCTGTATTGTCCAGGATCAGCTGGCAGCAGGCTCTGCTTTCATACCAGTTATTTCCTGCCTCCAGAAGAGGATAATAGGCAGGCGCCCCCATAACCCTCATCTCCATCCCCACGTCTTTGAGCACAAGGGAGCTTCCCAGATACCGATAGCCTTTCAGCCTTTTATTAATCAGCTTTTCCGCGCCTGCGCCGCAGGCTCCTGCCGCAAAAAGATTGTTTCCAAAAAACACCTTTCGTTTCTGATAGCAAAGCAGCTTAACAGATTTCACAGCCCACTCCTGGTCAAATCCCTCGCCATTGATCTGAATACTGGAATAAAGATCCGTGCCAAGAGTTTCCTTTACAAATTTATAAAAATCCTCATCTCTTTCCTGCGCAGGCTGTCTCAGCTTTGCTTCTACAGGATTTTCCAGCCTTACAAATACAGGTCTGGTTCCCGAGCTCATAACAAGCTTCCGAAAAACAACCTTATCCTTGCTGAAGCTGTACCACCCCACGCTTCTGTTCCAGGTTTCCACCTTCTGGGTAAGCACATAATAATAAAAGCTCTCTTCATAATCCAGAAGACTGAACTGGTCCTCAGAAAGTCCCAGAAATTCTGCTGCCTTCTGAAGATTCTCCACCTGGATTGAATCCATGGTCTCCATGGTAACGGTCAGAGATTTTATATTTTTTTCCACTTCCATGACTCCCGGAAATTTCAGCATTCCTCTGAGAAAAAGCCCCAGAATCTCCCAGGGTTCTCTATCCTCGCCGGCCACATGAACTTTTTCCCGGCTCATGGACACTGCATAAAGATCCTCCAGCAGAAATCCGCCTTTTTCTCTGGCAAAATATTCCGCTTCCAGGCCAATACAGTATTCTTCCTGATCTGTGTCCGTCCTCCTGCACAGACAGGTGGGAGTTTCATAGAGACTGCTTCCCACCTTTACAGGCAGGGAACGCGCCTCCTCCGCCTTCCGGTCATAGTAACAGATCTGTGAATATTTTTTTCCAAAATCAATACCAATGATCAAATCCCGTGTTTCATTCATTTTTCCTGTTCCTTTTCTATGGCAAACATTTCTTTCACATACTGTTCCTGACGCAGATAACGCTTCAGTCCTTTTTCAACCTCATGTTTTTTTCCAAGCCTTCTTGCAGACAGAAGCTGATTCAGAAGCTGATATTTGCTGCCCGGAATTCCTTCTATCTTTTTCATGGTAACGGTTCGCTCTACAGTTTCCCTTACCTCTCCGTTTCTTTCAATATGGAAGTAATAATGCAGGGTTTCTCCGTAAAACAGTGTAAATGTTTTTGTAAAAATACCCTCATACATTTCTTTTAACGGTTCGCTTTTATATTCCCGTTCCCCTCCAAGTCCGGCATCCAGAGCGTAGCGAAGAGTTACCTTCGCCTCCGGATGAGCATGACATTCCACAAAAGTCTTGTCATCTAACTGCCACAGGCCGAGAAGCTCCGCAGGCAGCCTCCTGAAAAATCCAAATACCAGCTGATCTCTGGCACATTCTTCCAGAATTTCCTCTGCTATTTTGCGGTGCCTGGTTTTCATGTGCTTTTCTTTTGAAATGTCCATCAAAAGCGCAAGTCTGCATATCCTGTTCACCGGCCAGTGGTTTTCCCATGCATATTCCAGACGCTGTCTGATAAACCGTGTCATAGGGTATTCCTTTACAAAAATCCCATAAGCCACCTGAGTAAGATAAGCCCCGGTGATCCGCTCTTTGCCTGACTGTTTCACATAAGATTCCAGAACGCTTTCTCCCTCTTTGCGGTAATCAGATGTAAACATCAGAAGAGAAAGGATTCTTTCTTCCAGATCATAGGTGTCCATCTCAAAGCCTTTTGCGCTTTTCCATATGGAAAGAAGCTCGTCAACCGGCCCGAAGCGGTAAAGCATCAGATAATGAAGGATTACCTCATCATATTTCCCCTGTCGGTACACCTCGGACGCCAGAGAAAGCAGCTCATCATCCTCTGCCATATCTGCTTTCAATATCATCCGGCTTGTAAGCTTGAGAAGACTGCCAAGCTCCAGACCTTCATAACCAAATTCCTCCACAAGCCCCATAGCCTGCCGGAACATTCTTCTGGAAATCAGTATTTCCAGAAGCTTTGCACAGTCTACTTCTGCATATTCCCAGTAATCCATTTCATGCAGATACCTGTCCAGATCTTCCCCCTGAATATGTTCTGAATAATAGTCAAGGAGCTGTTTTCTTATGCTTTTTCTGTACTCATCTGTACATGCAGGAGACTCTGACAGTTTCTGAAAATATTCCAGATTCTCTGCACACATTTTTTCCTTTTCACAATAATAAAGAAGAACTCCCGGATCCCATGCTCCCAGCTTCAGAAATTTCGCAGCAGCCTGACTGTCGTCTGTAAGCTTTTTCAGATTATAATGTACGGTTGACATATACCGTCTCTGATTTTCATCTTCAAACAGAATCACAGCATCATCTGTATAAATCCTCGGATATGCCACGCCCTGTATACATGGATACACCTCTTCCTTTTTCATCTGACTATGGCAGACGATCACTCTGCGGATTTTTTTGTCATCACAGTAAAGGCGGTAGGTAAAAAGCTTTCCGGCAGCCAGCTCCGCCTCTTCTCCGGTCTGTGGATCCAGCAAAAATTCCTGATAGACAACCGCATAGTTTTCGTCCATATGCCCTTCTGCAATTTTTGCCCGAGCAAATTTTTCCATAGTATCCCGGTAGCTTTCATAAACCTGGGGCTCCTTCTCTTTGCAGGTGATCACACTTGCATAGACAAAGGCCTTCCGGCTGTCGCCAAGGGTATTGTCATTGTAGTTAAAATACATCAGAAGAGGCTTGGGCAGCTCTCTCTGATAGGAGATATCCATAGTCTCCACATAATATTCATACAGCCTTGTAAGCCGCAGCCCCTGCTGGACTGCCAGAGAAAACCAGCGGAAATATTCCGGCTTGTGGGGATTTCCCTTCATCACATATTTGCACACTGCTTCCAGAACATCCTCGGAAGGAAATTTTTCATAGCCTGCCACAAGAGCCTGATACAGACTTCCGGAAAAATTCTTCTCATATCCGGACAGATAAGCCATACGCATAACCAGCTCTTCTGTAAGCAGGCCTCTTTTTCCCGCAAAGCAGAACACCTGGATCCAGAACGGACTGAGCCTGTGAAAAAGTGTGATATCCTCGCTGATCCACTTCCAGGCTTCCATATAAAGAAGAGGACTTGTGCAGCCTCTTTCAAACTGTTCTTCCATCATAAAGATTCCCTCTGAGGGAAGATTTTTATAGCCGCCGTCCATCTGAAGAAGAATCCATAGCAGCTGGAAACTGTCCGCTTTCTGCATATGAAGATTCTGTATCCGCCATACTGCCTGAGCCTTGTCTTTGTAAAGCCCTGTAAGAGTACAGAGATAAAGATAAACGCCGGCAAGCTCCAGTTCATCTCCTGAAAATTCCTTATTCTGATACTTTTTAAGGATTTCTGACGCTTCCTCATCCCGTCCTTCCAGATGACAGATATACGCCTCATACATCTGATATTCCGGATAATCACAGCCGGAAGCACGAAGCTGGTTCAGAATAAAACGGGTGCTTCCGATCCAGGTCTTAAAGTCCATTATGCCTTCCCGGTACTCCAGATAGTCTTTTATCATGGAAGCTCTGTGTTTTTTTTCTTCCGCCTTTACATCTGCCCTGATCCTTGGCCCTCTGGACGCCATGATCTCATAGACCAGCTTCTGATACGGGCTTCTCACAATGATCCTGCCTGTCTGATTTCCGTCTTTCAGCCTGTCCGCATGGATCACATATTCAATACGGCAAGTGCTTCCGATAAATTCTTCCTGGGTGATCACCCGGCGCTCCACTTCCAGAAAATCGCCATGAGGCTCTATATCCAGCCGCAGATGCCCCCAGCCGCTTTTTTGTATATCAAAGGATTCCTGTACTGATTCCCTTATCTCATAAAATTCATTTCTGACTGTTTTCAGGGAAACAGATACCGGTTCCTTTTCCTTTAAGCCCACAAAAAATTCTTCCAGATTCTGATAGGTGACAGGCTGATGAGAAAGCCCTGCATAAAGAGCTTTTTGTCTGTTGTCTGCCTTTTCCATCATCTCCGGAAAACATTTATCATTAAAAAGGCGATATGCCTCCCGGAAATCTTTTTTTGCGATTTCCCGGAAGGCTTCCATATTTTTTATTTCTTTCTGTGTATTTCTGAAGCTGTCCTTTTCCGCATGGATTTCAAAAGGAATTTTGTATTCTCCTGCACTGGAGGTAATACACAGCCATCCGCTGCACTGATCTCCGGGCTTCATTCCTGTTCCGTCCACTCCATAAGGTATGCAGACTGTTGTACCGGAAAACCTGCTGCTTCCGGGAACAAATCTGCGGCTGGACGACGTCACATAGCCCTGGATCTTTTCGTTTTCCTCTGTTCCAAGATAGAGTTCTCCCCTGACAGTCTTGCCTGCCTCCAGGGAAATCTCCAGCCGTTCCTGAGAAAAAAGAAGAGACGGCTGCCCGTATCTGAATTTTCCACTCAGTAATTGTTCAATCTTTCTCTTCAATATGGTTCACCTTTTTTTCCTTTTATCTATGATGCGTTTTTATATCTCGCGTAAAATGAATACTCGCTTTACTTTTTCAACTCGATTTCTATTATACACCACTATGGGAACAGGCGCAAGAAAGTATCAAACTCTCCTGCGCCTGTCATTTTTTGCACTGTTGCTGTTCAATGGACAAGGTCAGGTATGCCAGCCGCTTCGCCAGCGCTTTTCGCAGGCAGTTCAGCTTTAATCCATCAGAATGCACTTCTGTAAACACAAAAAATTCAAAAAAATGTATCACAAAAAACATTCACATATTGTTTTTTGTGATACAGATATTGACCGGATTTATATTCCACTGTCGGAGCCATAATCGGCTGCTCCCATATTCTGTTTTTGTTCATGCTCATACAATTTTTTAATCTTCTCTGCTGTCTGCTGCAGTTTCTGAGCACATTGTCCAAATATCCTCAGGGCCATATCTCCTGTTGTAAGCCGTGTGATGCCGCCCTCTGTTTCTGAAGCTTCATCAAGAATCTGCCAGATTTTTTCCTGAAGCTGCAAATTGGCTGCCGTATCTCTAAGTTTAGTCAAAAAGATATTCGCCACATGTGTGTACCCCTCATACATGCCTATCCCTTCCATCGGCATTCTGTCAGGCTCGTAGCAGGTGTTGTCGCGGTAAATCAGTTTATCATTTCTGTACAGAAGGACTTTTGAGGAAAATCTGCTGTACCGAAAACATTCATTATGTGCTTTTCGGCCACAGGAAATAATTTCCAGCAGGAACAGGCAGGAGGTTTCGTCTTCCAGATGAATCGTCATTCTGCTGTCAAAGGATGACTGTGCGAATGGAATAACCGGCTGGGGATAATAATACAGTGTGGCATTTTTATCCACCTGTACTTCAATAGTCCGGGATGCTGCTCCTTCGTCCATTTTATGAATTTTTTCAAAGGACTGTGACAGTACTTCCAGGTCTGCCCCTTCTTTTACATGGTAAAAAAAATTCTGAGAATCACCTGCCATGATTCCGGCGGAGGCACAGAGAGGCATGATCTGGATGCCGCCGTTCTCTCTCTCAAAAGGCATCATGATTTTATATGGAGCTGTAAAAGACAGCTCCTCCAGAATAGTCTTTCCATCTTTTAAAGCTGCACAGGCACTGATACGGGATATTTTTCCGAATTTATTATCCATATGCATATTCTTTTACATTCCTTCTAAAAGTACATTTTTTCTGATCCACTCTACTACTTTATCCACATTTTCGCCTTCACGGATGTTAGTAAACAGAAATGGTCTGTCACCGCGCATTTTTTCAGAATCCCTCCTCATTATTTCAAGGTTTGCGCCCACATAGGGCGCAAGATCGATTTTATTGATCACAAGGAGGTCAGAACGTGTGATTCCAGGACCGCCTTTACGCGGGATTTTATCTCCTTCTGCCACATCGATAACGAAGATCGTCGCATCTACAAGTTCCGGACTGAACGTTGCAGACAGATTATCCCCGCCGCTTTCAATGAAAAGAAGTTCAATATCCGGGAAGCATTCTGTCAGTTCGTCTACCGCTTCCAGGTTCATAGAAGCGTCTTCACGGATGGCTGTATGCGGGCATCCTCCGGTTTCCACACCAATGATCCTTTCTACCGGAAGAACACTGTTCTTTGCAAGAAACTGGGCATCTTCTTTTGTATAAATATCGTTTGTAATAACTCCAATGCTGTAGTCCTCTGCCATCTTTCTTGACAAAGCCTCAATAAGCGCTGTTTTTCCCGAACCTACCGGTCCGGCAACTCCGACTTTTACATATGACATACTAATCTCCTCTTTTCTGATTTACTTGTTGACAGCATTTTTTAATCTGTTGCTCCCAGAGCTTTCTGACATGACTAAACTATGACATATACAGTCTGGAATACAGCTTTTCATGCTGGATTCCTCTGAGATCAAATCCAGGTGCGGAAAGGCATAAATCATCTTCCCTTCTGTTCATGACATCTGTTAAAATATCATCAAATTCCACGTAGCATCCGCTCAAAAGCTGCTGTCCGGATGTCTGACTAAGGGGAATCGTTTTTACGCAGTTAGTAACAATTGCAGATGTCTGGGCATAGAGATAATGAGTCATTGCCTCGTTCAATGCAATCTCCATCTCTGCACAGAAGACTCCGTAGATACAGCTGTGGTTCACTGCTTTTCCTTTTCTCGCATCCAGATATTTCCTGAAAATCCCGTTTTTATTGATATTCAATCCAAGCTTTTCAATAGTTTTGGCAAAACGTGAACCCATTTTTCTGGCTGCTTCCCTCTGTTCCATTGGGATTCTTGATGCTTCCAGAATTTCTTCCAGATGCAGAAGTTTCTGAAGATCTTTTCCCTCTGCGGCTTCATATGCAAGTCTGGCTGACAGAAGTTCTGTATATGCAAGATTCCACTTGATTTTGTGGAGGATATATTCTCTGGCTGTATCTATATCGCGGACAATTCCACGCTGAATATAAGTCTCTAATCCCTGTGAATGGGAATATCCTCCAATAGGAAACAATGCATCATTTACCTGCAAAAGGTAAAACTGTTTTTCTGACATATAAATTCTCCATCCGCTTTCCTTAATGATGATGATTGTGAATACTTGCAGAAATCCTCTGATCAAAATCCAGCTTCAATATTTCTTTTTTTGCCTTAACACCATGAATTTTCTGAAGCATAGCAAGCATTGGTTCGTTATAGACAGTAATAAATGTGGCATTTTCTCCCCAGAAAAGCGGCGCATGTCTGTTTCCAATCTCATAGCAGACTTTTGCGGCCATTTTCTCGTGTCCTGGTTCAAAAGATACCCGTATAACTTCACATGGCGGAGTATTTATCACTACGAGTTTTGTCTCATCTGCATAAATCACATCATCCTGATACAGACCTCGGGCGAGAACAGAATCGTCCATACGAATTCCCACTTCTGTTCCTTTATCTGTTGTTTTCTTATGTATTTTTTTGAAAGCTTCATGCCATTCAATATCTACAAATTCTAATGTTTTTCCTGTAGTATCAAAGTCATGGAGCTTTCCTGAAACCTGTTCACACAGCATTATCTTCAACCTCCAATATCCGATAAATCTTTCTTATCGGTTTATTTTTACCAGATCTGCAGAAGCATCATAACTCCAGGAATCCATGCTGTTACAATGCCTTCAAACACCTGAAGATATGGAACAAATTTTCCAAGCTTCTTTCCACAGATGTCCTCCACAAAGGCAGTTCCCCAGAGAATCGCCCAAAGATACCAGATTGCTGCCCATCGCAGATCCGGTGCGATACCCAGCGCACTGCTTCCTGTAACCCCCTCGATAGTCCCAAATATCACCGCATTGACTGCTACAAAAGTAGAAAACCATGCAAAAGGAATCGGACTTGCTTTCAGAAATTTCCCCAGAGCCACAAAAAGGTAGGTAAAGCAGAACAGTAATCCCGTTCCCGCTGCATAATAATTACCCTGTACCAAATTAACAAAGTTGATAAACAGGGACAGGCCGCCTGTAAAAATATTCATGATGGCTGTGGATTTTCCATCTACATTGTATAAAGAACACATACCATTATTGATTAATACAATGCCTACAAATAAAAGACAAACTCCTAACATAATAACGCTCTCCTCTCCTGCCCATCTTAAAACAAACTGTAAAGCTGTGTCAGCGGAAGTTTTTCTGCCGGTCTGGAAGTGATTTCTTCCCCGTCAACCGTAACCTTATATGTCTCTGGATCCACTGTCAGCTCCGGTGTTCTGTCATTAAGCACCATATCTTTTTTACTGATATTTCTGCACCCTTTTACAGGCACTACTGTTTTCTCAAGTCCATATTTCTCTTTTACATTTTCATCCACAGCTGCCTGAGATACAAATGTAAGGCAGGTTTCGTTTTTGGCTTTTCCGTGTGCAGCAAACATTGGCTGATAAAAAACTGGCTGCGTGGTCGGAATAGATGCATTTGCATCGCCCATTTTGGATGCAATGATCATACCGCCCTTGATAATGATATCAGGTTTTACGCCAAAGAATGCAGGGTTCCAGAGAACAAGATCTGCAAGTTTACCTTCTTCCACAGATCCTACATATTGTGAAATGCCATGTGTGACAGCCGGATTGATGGTATATTTGGAGATATAACGTTTTACACGGAAGTTGTCATTGCCGTGTCCTGAATCTTCCGGCAATGCCCCCCGCTCATCCTTCATCTTGCTTGCCGTCTGCCAGGTACGTGTGATAACCTCGCCTACACGTCCCATAGCCTGGGAGTCAGAACTCATCATACTGAATATCCCCATATCGTGAAGAACGTCCTCTGCCGCAATTGTCTCCGGGCGGATTCGGGAATCTGCAAATGCAACGTCTTCCGGGATTCTTTTATCCAGATGATGGCAGACCATCAGCATATCCAGATGCTCGTCCAGGGTATTTACTGTATATGGCATCGTCGGGTTTGTAGAAGACGGCAGTACATTTGGAGCTGCCGCCGCACGAATAATATCTGGTGCATGTCCTCCGCCGGCCCCTTCTGTATGATATGTATGGATGGTTCTGCCGCCGATAGCTGCAAGTGTGTCTTCTACGCATCCGCCTTCATTCAGTGTATCTGTATGAATGGCAACCTGTACATCGTATTCATCTGCTACATTCAGGCAATGATCAATAACTGCAGGTGTTGCCCCCCAGTCCTCATGGATCTTCAGACCCATGGCGCCGGCTTTTACCTGCTCAATGAGGGGCGCCTCGTCTGAACAGTTTCCCTTTCCAAGGAAACCAAGGTTCATTGGATATTCTTCAGCAGCCTTTAACATCATTCTTAAATTCCATGGCCCAGGCGTACAGGTAGTCGCATTTGTGCCATCTGCAGGGCCTGTTCCGCCTCCGATCATTGTAGTGACACCGCTGTACAGCGCACAGTCTATCTGCTGTGGGCTGATAAAATGTATATGAGTATCGATTCCACCTGCAGTTAAGATCATCCCTTCGCCTGCAAGCGCTTCTGTAGAGGCTCCGACCGTCATCCCTGGTGTGACGCCGTCCATAGTATCCGGATTTCCTGCTTTTCCTATTCCTGCGATCCTGCCGTCCTTGATACCTATATCCGCTTTGACAATCCCTGTAGAATCTACGATTAATGCATTGGTAATTACCAGATCCAAATCCCCATCTTTACTGCAGGTTTTTACAGACTGTCCCATGCCGTCACGAATGGTCTTGCCTCCTCCAAATTTCACTTCGTCTCCATAAGTTGTATAATCTTTCTCAACCTCTATCACAAGGTTTGTATCTGCCAGACGTACCTTATCTCCCGTAGTCGGACCATACATTGCCGCATATTTACTTCCAGAAATTTTTGTGCTCATCGTTGTCCCTCCCTATAGAAATCCTTTTCGTTTTGCATTTTCCATGGATGCTGCCTTCGTGTCGTCTGCTGCCCGCGCACAGGTAAGATCATTCAGGCCAAATACTCTCTGTCTGCCGCCCATCTCCGTAAGCTGAACCTCCTTTTCTTCACCTGGCTCAAATCTTACAGAGGTTCCTGACGGAATGTCCAGATGATATCCATAAGATTTTTCCCTGTCAAAGGAAAGGCATTTATTTACCTCAAAAAAATGAAAATGAGAACCTACCTGAACTGGTCTGTCGCCTTTGTTTGCCACTGTTACTGCCACTGTTTTTTTGCCTTTATTAAGTGTAATGTCACGATCCACAGGCATAATTTCACCAATTTTCATACCTTATCTCCTCCTTACTGAATTGGATTATGTACTGTCACAAGCTTGGTTCCATCTGGAAATGTCGCTTCTACCTGGATTTCATCAATCATATCAACGACTCCGTCCATTACGTCATCTTTTGTAAGAATCTTCGTGCCAAGCTGCATCAGCTCTACTACGGTTTTTCCATCTCTTGCAAGTTCTAAGAGTTCAGAACTAATATACGCCAGCGCCTCTACATAATTTAGTTTAAGACCTCTTTCCTTTCTCTCTTTGGCAAGGTTTCCTGCCATATGAAGCATTAGTTTTTCCTGTTCTTTTTGATTCAGCCTCATAATATTCCTCCTCTCGAATTGTACAGATTATTATATTTTTCGCTGTTTTCTGCATATTTATGCCCCAAAATTCAAAATACACAAAACAAAAAAGAGCAGACAATGGGATTTTTCAGACCCCATTGTCTGCTCTTCACACGAAAAATTTTATATAGAGGATTATAACTTGAGTCTATATAATGGTCAAGATATTTTATGTTCTTCTTTATATTTTTCTCTATATTCGCTATTGAACCCCGACAATCAATACTCAATTTTGTTAAAAATTATTTGTCTTATTTTACCAGCCACTCACATCCCCTTTTGGCGGGTTGATTGATCGATGTTATGACTGCATGGTTCAATTTCAGTTTCATGGTACAGTTATCAGTTCAGATATTGTTCCGTGAATAATGGATAAATTATGTCAGAACCTGTTTCACGGCCTTTTTCCAGCCCTGGTATTTTTCATTTCGCACTTCCGGCTCCATTTCCGGAGAAAATTTTGTCCGGGTCATCTGGGAGAATACTTTTTCCCGGTCAAAAATTCCTGCTGCAATCCCTGCCGCATAGGCGGCTCCGATTCCAGAAAGCTCTTCCGCTGAGGGCACCTGAACAGTCACATCTGCAATATCACTCTGAAACTGCATCAGATATTTGTTTCTTGTAGGTCCGCCGTCCACCCGCAGCTCCTGAATCTTAATCCCGGATTCTTCGCTCATGGCATTTACCACATCTGTAATCTGATAGGCAATGGATTCCAGACCTGCTCTCACGATCTCAGCTCTTCCGGTCGTCCTTGTGATTCCTGTCAGGATTCCGGATGCTTCACTGTCCCAGTAGGGCGCCCCAAGGCCGCTGAACGCAGGCACCAGATAGGAACGATCACCTGGATTGGCTTTATTGGCCAGTATCTCTGTCTCTGAAGGTGAAGAGATCAGTTTCAGCTCATCCTTCAGCCAGGTAATGACAGCTCCTGTATAATTGATGTTTCCCTCCAGAACATAATTTACCTGGCCGTTCATTTTCCACGCCAGAGAAGTTACCACCCGGTCGCTGTATACAGGCTTCTGCCCAATGTTCATCATAATAGAAGATCCTGTGCCGTAAGTAGTTTTGATCATTCCCTTATCTGTACATCCCTGTCCGAACAAAGCGCCGTGAGAATCCCCCAGAACTCCCCGTATGGGAATGGGATTTTCAAAATATCCCTCAAAATCCGTATATCCGTATTCTCCGTCTGAATCCGTCACTTCCGCAAGACAGGATACCGGAATACCGAATAAGCTGCATACCTCCTGATCCCAGGAAAGACTTCCGATATGAAACAGCTGAGTTCTGGAAGCATTGGAATAATCTGTACGGAATTCTTTTCCTCCGGTCAGCTTATAAACAAGCCAGCTGTCAATGGTTCCGCAGCAGAGTTCTCCTTTCTCAGCCTTTTCCGCAGCTCCTTCCACATTTTCAAGTACCCACGCGATCTTTGCGGCCGAAAAGTAAGGTGAAAGCTGCAGGCCGGTATGGGAGCGGATCATTTCTCCATGTCCCTGTTCTGCAATTCTTTCACAGATCTTTGCGCCTCTGGCACACTGCCACACAACTGCATTATATACAGGCTTTCCGGTATTCCTGTCCCACACAAGGGCAGTTTCCCGCTGATTGCTGATACCAAGAACTTTTATATCATTTTTGTCAATTCCTGATTTTTCCACAAGTTTTTTTACTACCTGAACTGTATTTGCATAAATTTCCTCCGGGTCATGCTCCACCCAGCCCCGCTGATCAATATACTGCCTGTGAGGGAGATCACTTCGGCAGATAAGAGCACCGTTTTCATCAAACAGCAGTCCTTTTGTTCCCTGTGTACTCTGGTCAATTCCCAATACATATCTGCTCATACTATTTCACCAGCTCCGCTGCCTTTTCTGCAATTCCTTCTGCATTCAGGCCATAATAATCAAATACTTCCTTTGAAGTTCCCGTGATCACCGGAGCATCCGGAAGGGAAAGATTCACCACCTTTTTCGGGCATCGGCTTCCTACTATCTGACTTACCATGGATCCCAGCCCACCATAGGGAGCGTGTTCTTCTACTGTCAGCACTGCTTTTGCGTTTTCTGCAGCCTTTACAACCGCTTCAGCATCCAGGGGTTTTACGCAGTACATGTCAATTACAGAAGCGCTGATTCCCTGAGCATTTAAAAGTTCTGCCGCATCCTTTGCCGGCTTTACCATTTCTCCGCATGCAATGATTGCAATATCAGTTCCTTCGCATACAACCGTTGCCTTATCCATTTCAAAAGGAACATGTTCTTCTTCATAAACAGGCTCTACTGCATTTCTCCCCACACGCACATAAGCCGGTTTTTCGTCCTTCAGAAGAGCCTTTACCAGCTCCCTTGTCTGAAGATGGTCGCTGGGAATATATACCCGCATATTCGGAATCGCAGCCATAGCCGCAATATCCTGAGCAGAATGATGGCTCATTCCCAGCGCTCCGTAGCTGACGCCTCCGCTGATACCGATCAGCTTCACATTTGTGTTGGAATAAGCAACGTCCACCTTTGCCTGCTCATAGCTTCTTGTGGAAAGAAAGCAGGCCGGAGAAACTGCATATGCTTTTTTGCCGCACTTTGCCAGTCCTGCAGCAATGCTTACCAGATTCTGCTCTGCAATTCCTGTTTCCACAAACTGTTCCGGATAAGTATCTGCAAAAGGAGTAAAGGAACCGCTGCCTCTGGAATCACTGCACAGAGCAACAATATCCCTGTCTGTTTTTGCCGCATCCATCAAAACCTCACAAATCATCTGTTTATTGGCGATCTTACTCATTTCAGCGCAGCCTCCTTTCTCTCCTCCAGATCCTTCATGATCTGCTCATACTCTTCATCACCTGGCACATGATGATGCCAGGATGCCTTGTTCTCCATTACAGAGGAGCCGCAGCCCTTTACTGTATTGGCGATCAGTACCGTCGGTTTTCCTTTTACTGTTTTCGCTTCCTCAAAGGCCGCATCCAGTTCTTCAATGCTGTTTCCGTTTTTCACGTCAATTACATGCCAGCCAAAGCTTCTGAACCTTTCATGAAGATCATCATGATGCATCACATCTTCAGTATTTCCTGAAATCTGCAGGCGGTTCCTGTCAACTACTGCACAGAGATTATCCAGCTTATAATGAGCTGCAGACATTGCGCCTTCCCACACAGAGCCCTCTGCCAGCTCTCCGTCGCCCATTACTGTATAAACACGGTAATTCTGATGATTCATTTTTCCGGCAAGAGCCATTCCCACACATACCGGAAGCCCATGTCCCAGAGATCCCGAATTCATTTCTATTCCCGGAAGCTTATTATTGGGATGCCCGATAAATTTAGAGCCAAATTTGCTGAAGGTATCAATAACCTCCTCTATTGGGAAAAAGCCTTTCTCTGCAAGCACAGCGTAAAGAGCCTCCACAGAATGTCCTTTGCTCATTACAAAACGGTCGCGGTCAGGATCATCCATATTTTCAGGGCTGATATTCATCTGTTTAAAATAAAGTGTTACAAGTGTGTCGATCACACTCATATCTCCGCCGATATGTCCGGCCTTTCCGGAACGGATCATATTGATCACGTCTTTGCGAAGATCATAAGACAAAGCAGTCAGATTTTCCATCATTTTCATCCTCTCTTTCCGTTTCTTCATTCGCCGCGAAGATATGCTTTTACATCCTCTTCAATGGGGTCGTAGAGATCCGGTTTGATTCCAATATATTTACATGCTTCATACAGCACCGGAACAACGTCTTTGTGGATGCCCACACAGTGGTGAATGTATGGACCCTCTACGATCTTCGCTTCCAGACGTTTGATGTTATCCACCTCAACCCACAGATAGGTTCCCATTCCTTTTGGACCGTCCACACCTTTTGCATTTCCGAGAAGCAGAGAATATTCTCCATTATCACCGTCAAACCGCGCCAGAGTAATGTCTCCGTGCTTTGCCTCTGCAGTGATTGCACCCGGATGGTCAAAAGCCAGCGGATATGTAATCTTCGGAGTTTCTCCGGCAACTGAGATTGGCCACGGTCCGCAGTGCTGAAGCAGCTCACCGTTTTTAATATCCGGATGACGGATGGTCCAGTCTGCAAAGAAGCTTCTTGTTTCTCCCATTCCTGCAGCCTCTACCATAAGAGCAGTGATCGCTCCATGGATATCCGTCTCACATACAACCGGAATTCCTTCTTCATTCAGCAGGGCATTTGCGGCACAGGGCATGATTCCAAGCTCACTCTGCAGCTGGTTCCAGCACTGGATTGCCCCTGCCTGACATCCGTATTTTGTGATCAGATTTTTCATGGCAACCTTCAGAGCAGCTACATTTTCCAGTTCTTCATCCTTGATCTCAACAATCATATTGCTGCGGCAGTAGTCAATTACTTTTGCAACCTCTGTTCCCTCTTTTTTTACTTTTTTCACTTCATCTGTAAGCTCGGGCATGGGAATCGGAGAAAGCTGGATATTGAATTTTTCCAGAAGTTCTCCCTCATTGCACATGGTTGTCCAGAAATCAAAAGGTCTTGTGGAAATCTGAAGGATCCTCATATTTTTGAATTTCTTTACCACATTGCATACAGCCATAAAATCCCGGATCCCGCGTTCAAATACCGGATCATTCAGGCGGCAGTTTGTCATGTAGGTAAACGGAATACGGAAGCGTCTCAGAACCTTTCCGGTAGCAAAAAGTCCGCACTGTGTATCACGAAGCCGCACTCCGTTTTCATCCGGACGCTCGTCAAGAGGCCCCCACAGAAGAACCGGAACATTCAGCTCCTTTGCCAGACGGGCACATTCATATTCTGTACCAAAATTACAGTGGGGAAGAAACAGTCCGTCAATTTTTTCAGCCTTAAACTTTTCAGCAATTTTTTTCATATCTTCATCATTATAGAGAAGACCTTCCTCATTAATATCTGTGATATCTACAAAATCAACGCCCAGTTCTCTCAGACGGTCAGCAGTAAGTCCCCGATATTTAACCGCATCCGGCGCGCTGAAAATACTTCTTCTTGTAGGCGCGTATCCTAATTTAATATGATCCATTGTGATTCCTCCTTCAATATATCCTCATTTACGTTCTTTGAACTTTCTATAAACATTATTATAAATATTTTATATTATTTTTCAATAAAATATTATGATTATGTTTATAAAACAGGATTTTGCACAATTTATCACCGTATTTTTTGTTGATATCGCCTATATTTTTCTGTTTAAATCATATTTTTCGGCAATTGTTATATAAACATTTACATAAACAAATATAAACAGGCACATATGTATTTTCAGAATTCCCACACACGAAATCACAGAATTTTTCGCAAAAAAGTACCCGGATATCTGAATCAAACAATCCAGATATCCGGGATACATTTTTTACTTATTTTATAGTTTTTTCACTGTATTACGATACACGATTTTCGGACATACCTGAGTTTTTATTACTGCATCTGTCCCTATCCCCTCTATCATCTCGGAAATGCGGCGTACAGCCATTTTCCCCATCTCTCTGTTTGGAACCCGAAGAGTTGTCAGGGCAGGCGTGGAAATCTCACTGAACGGCAGATCATCAAATCCCGCCACAGATACGTCCTCCGGTATCCTGTACCCCATTTCTCTCAGAGCTTTCATAGCGCCCAGAGCAATCATGTCATTATCTGCAAAAAACGCTGTAGGAAGCTTCGGAGAAGTTTTCAGATACTCCAGCATATCCTGATAGGCGCTGTTCAGAGAGGTTCCAAGAGTTACTGTATAGTCCTCTTTATAAGGAACCTTCCGCTTTTTTAAAGCAGTCTGAAAGCCCACGAACCTGGAACGGAAGCCCTTTATGCGGAAAGAACCCCTGAGATATCCCACCTCTTTATGCCCATTGTCCAGAAGATGCTCTGTCATCATTCTTGCAGCATCCGCATTATTAATAAGAACCGCATTAAACTCCATAGATTCTGTCCAGTAGTCCAGAATCACCAGAGGACAGGGCGCATTTCTGTAGGGCTCCAGATCGCCGTCCATCATTTCTGTTGCAAGCACCACAACCGCCGCGCCCTGCTCGCTTAACATTTCTCTTACCTGATTCAGATATTCCGGATTCCTCTGATCTGCTCTGGAAACCACCATTTCATATCCAAGTCTTCTGCACTCTTCCTCAAATCCCTCGATCAGGCTCTGAAAGAACGGAGTATCCTCGATGATCCGGCCATTTTTCTTAAAGATCACCAGACGGATCTTTGTGACGGCATTGGCGCTTAAATATCCTGTCTCGCGTGCTATTCTGAATATTTCCTCTGCCGTATCCTTATTGACTCCTTTTTTGTGGTTCAGAGCATTTGAAATAGTTGCCGGAGAAAAACCGGTCATTTTGCTCAGATCACGAATACTCACCTTCATACAGACACCTTCCTCTTGTAATTTTTACAGACTGCTGTTAAGCACCTCTTCTCTCAGAGGAATCGACGCAGTCGCACCCGGTCTGGAAACAGCGATCGCGGACGCCTTTGCCGCAAGCCGGAGTCCCTCCTGAACCGGCATTCCATTGATAATGGATGAAATAAAATATCCTGTAAACGTATCTCCTGCCGCAGTAGTATCTACAGCCTTTACCTTATAGATTCCCTGACGGTAAATACCTGTTTCATCCTGATAAACAGATCCGTCTCCTCCCAGAGTCAGCACGATTGCAGCTTTCGGATAAAGCTCCCTGATCTTTGCCAGAATCTTCTCCGGTTCTTTTTCCCCTGTAATCTGAAATCCCTCGATCTCATTTACAAGAAACAGACTTATCTTTTTTAAATCACATGTCTCCAGCGCCTTATCATACGGAGACGGATTCAGGATGATCATCATCCCCTTTTCATAAGCCTGGTCAATAATATAATCCAGTTCGTTGATCTCATTCTGCAGAAGAAGTATATCTCCTTTTTCAAAGGCAGAAAGAACCTCATCCACAAACTCTCTGGTAATACTTCTGTTGGATCCGCCAAAAAGAAGAATACAGTTCTGACCGTTTTTGTCCACCTGGATCACAGTATGACCGCCGGGCCCCTGAATTTTTCTGATAAAGTCTGTATTTACTCCGTTTTCTCTGCAGGTTTCCAGAAGAATATCCCCTTCTTCTCCAATCATTCCCGCATGAAACACAGGAATACCGGCTTTTGCCAGCGCAATGGACTGGTTCAGTCCCTTACCGCCGCAAAATGTCTTCCTGTCTTTTGATGCCTGAGTCTCTCCGGGAATCAGAATAGACTCTACCTGATACACATAATCAAGATTTAAAGACCCAAAATTCAGAACCTTCATAAATATGCCCTCCTTTTTATGCAGGAAATGCAACACCCGCTCTCAGAATAATATTGGGATATGGAGTAAATTCCCCTGTCCGGACGGCAAACTTCACCCGGGCTGATCTTTCCTTCAGCTCTGTATGCAGGATCATTTCCTCCTCCGCTTCCGGAAGCTTTTCTCTGATATAAGACAAAAGTTCCGGATTCTTCTCAACGATCTCCTTTGCTATAGTATAACTTTCGATTTCCGCCTCGTCAAGAACCGCATCCATTACCTGACGAAAAGTTGGCACGCCGCCGCACAAAGCCAGATCTACAATCTCCACGCCCTTTGGTATTGGCATTCCTCCGTCCCCGATCATAAAAGTATCCTTGTGTCCAAGTCCCGCGATCAGCCCTGCAAGCTGTGCATTGATAATACCTCTTTTTTTCATCTGAACCGTCCTCCCATACATTTTTTATATCTAAAAAAATCCCGGTATGCACTCACACCGGGACCAAATATGTTTTATTTGTTTTCGTTGCGTGCCTGAAGCGCCATTTTTGCCTGAAGATTTCTCTGGAACTGGTCAATGATAACCGCTACAATAATTACCAGACCACGAATGATCTTCTGCCAGAATTCAGTTACACCACACATGGTCATACCATCGTTGATCACACCAATAACAAACGCGCCTACAATGGTTCCGCCAATACTGCCCACGCCGCCTGCCATGGAAGTACCACCAAGAACAGATGCCGCAATTGCATTCATCTCCCAGGACTCACCTGTTTTCGGAGTTGCGGAAACAAGCTGGGAAGTTGCGATAATACCTACAATAGCTGAGCACAGTCCGGAAAAAGCATAAACCCAGATTTTCACACGGTCAACCTTGATTCCGGAAAGCTTGGAAGCCTTTTCATTTCCTCCGATTGCCTGCACATGCCATCCGAAAGGTGTTTTCTTCAGGATCAGTCCTGCGATCACAGCTACAATAGCAAGAATGATAACACCTACAGGAATCATGGTTCCCATAAAGTTTCTTCCAAAAAATTCAAATCCTGTATTGCCAAGTCCTTCATGACCGGCAAGCTCTGAAAAGGTTGCCCCGTTGGAACGGATATTTGCCAGACCTCTGCAGATATACATAGAACCAAGTGTGGCAATAAACGGCGCTACATTAAATTTTGTAATTACCACACCGTTTAAAGCACCCACCAGCGCACCCATAAGAATAGTGATCAGAACTACAAGAGGTACGCTGAAATACACAGTCACGCCTGCAAATTTCAGAGTAAGACCTTCCTGGATCAGCCCGCCGGCGATCATTCCTGCCAGACCGGCCACAGAACCTACGGACAGGTCAATTCCGCCAGTGATGATTACATAGGTCATACCAATAGCAAGGATTCCGTAAAGGGCCACATGCTTTGCCACTGTCAGAAGAGAACCTACTGTCAGGAAATTATTTGCTGTAATGCTGAAAAAAATCAGCAACACGATCAGAACGATGAAAGTCCTGCCCTTTAAAAGGGTCATCATTAACGCATTATTTGATGTTTTTTTATCTGCTGCCATATCCTAATTCTCCTTTTCATGATTCTGTACATGATGTCCCTTATAGGACGCCAGTACCAGGGTATCTTCTTTGATCTCGTCTCCGCTGAACTCACCTGTTTTCAGTCCGTTTGAAAGAACCAGAACACGGTCCGCAATGGAAACGATCTCCTGAAGCTCCGAGGAAACAACAATAATGGAAAGTCCCCTCTTCGCATACTGATTGATGATATCAAACACCTCTGTTTTGGCTCCGATATCAATTCCACGGCTTGGTTCATCCATGAGAAGAATCTTTGGTTCTGTCAGGATGCCTTTTCCGATAACAACCTTCTGCTGATTTCCTCCTGAAAGAGAAAGAATCGGAAGATGTTTGTCAGCCACTTTAATATGGATATCCTTGATCTGTTCATCCACTTTCTGCCCTTCTTTGGATGAATCAAGGAATACCCCTGCTTTTTTGTACGTCTTCATTGCAGACAGAGAACAGTTTTTTTCAATGTCCATTGTCTGCACAAGTCCCTGAGCCTGACGGTCTTCAGGTATAAGGGCAAAGCCTTTGTCTATCTGTCCTGAAATGGATTTGATGTTCAGCTTTTCTCCTTCCAGGTATACCTCTCCTGTATGTTCCGGATGAAGTCCCATCAGACATTCAAAAATCTCGCTTCTTCCGGCTCCCATCAGTCCGTAAATTCCAAGGATCTCACCTTTTTTCAGGTCAAAACTCACATGATCCACCAGATAGCCGCCTCCGGCCTTTGGCAGGCACAGATTTTTCACCTCAAGAACATTTTCCACTTTTGACCAGTCCACTTTTGTTTCACGTTTCGGATATGCCTTTGCTCCTCCTGTCATCTCATGGACGATCCACGGAACATCAATATCCTTTACATCTGCATCTGAAACATATTTTCCGTCACGGAGAATAGTCACATGGTCGCCAATCTGCATGATCTCTTCCAGACGGTGAGATATGTAAACAATAGAAATCCCCTGAGCCGTCAGTTCCCTCATGATCTTAAAAAGAACCTGTACCTCCTGCTGGCTGAGAGAGGATGTGGGCTCGTCCATGATCAGGACCTTCAGATCATCAGCCACAAGATTTCTTGCTATTTCAATCATCTGCTGCTGGCCTACTCTCAGTTCTCCTACAAGGGTCTCCGGATCAATTTCATGCTCCAGTCTTTTCAGAATATTTTTTGTCTTTTCTATATGAGTTTTGTTATCAAGCCTGATCTTTCCTACTGTCTGCTCCCTTGCCATAAAAATATTCTGATACACATTCAGATTGGGAAACAGACTTAATTCCTGATGAATAATACCGATTCCATGTTTTCTGGCATCTGTAGTATCTTTAAACGCAACCTCCTGATCACCAATATAAAGCGTTCCTTCACTGGGGTGCTCGATACCTGCTATCATTTTCATCAGTGTGGATTTTCCGGCGCCATTTTCACCGATCAGAACATTCACCTTGCCTTTGAGAAGGTCAAAGGATACGTCATCCAGCGCTTTTGTACCGGGATAAATTTTACTGATATGATCCGCATGCAAAAACACATGCTCCGGACATTTATAAGCCATATCTGACCCTCCTATTTTGCTTCCAGTTCTATGGGTGTAATCAGTACCTTTGTATTGTCATTTGCAGTAAAGCATCCTGTAAATGAAACGGTTTTGCCTTTCAGAGATGCCGGATCCGCTTTTTTCACTATTTCTTCGTCAATCATTTCATTGATACTCTGGGAAACTGCCGCCCAGTCCTGCTGATTTGTATAATCACCGAATTTAATCACATCCAGAGAATCACGGACAGATGACCCCTTATATACAGAACCGATCTGAATGGAGATTTCCTCCGGACCATCGTAGCCGTCAAGCTTTACTGTCATATATCCGGCTTTTTTCTCCTGATTTACTTCCTCAACCGTACCTGTTCCTTTTACAACATAATTGATCTCGCCGCTGGTTCCCATAGAATATTTTCCATATTTATCAACAAGAGATTTCAGATCTCCGTTCGCTTCTGTCAGAAACTCTGAAAGCTCCACTGCTTTCTCCTGAAGTTCCGGCAGCGCTTCTGATTCCCAGATCGCCGCCACATTATCTACTGCATTAAATTCCTGTTCCCCTGTAAGCTCTGCTTCCTGACCGATTTTTACCACCTTTACACATCCGGTCATACAAGTTGTCATCATTACCGCCACAAGCCCTGCCGCTAACATACGTTTTCTCATAACTGCTCTCCTTTGACTGTTTCTTTACCGAAAATGGGGGGCTGCAAAATCACATACCCGCTGGTTTTGCAACGCCCCCGTCATACTGAATTTACGTTTAGAACAGCGGCTTATTCAGCAGCTCCCTCTGTTGTTTCTTCTGCACCGGCATCTTCTGTCTCGGCTTCTGCTGTATCCTCTGCTGCCTCGGCTCCGCCTTCTGTATAAACAAATGTTTTCAGGTTGTCTACGTTGTCTGCTGTGATTGCAATACAGTCAACAAGCTGTTTTTCATCAAGACCTGTTGTTCCGTCTTTCAGATAAGCGTCTGCCTGCTCTACTGCCATTTCAGCCATCAGAGCGAACTGCTGAAGCGCTGTGCCGGTAGCTTTTCCGTCTTTAATAAGAGCTGCTGCCTCATCAGAGCCGTCAACACCGATAACCGGAATATTTTTGCCTGCTGCCTCACATGCCGCAACTGCTCCTTCCAGCATTGTGTCGTTTCCGCAGATAATTCCGTCCAGCTCAGGATTTGCCTGAAGGATCGCCTCTGTCTTGTCAAAGGCTTCTGTCTTTTCCCAGTTCGCAGTCTGCTGTGCAACCATTTCCAGATCCGGATACTGGTCGATCACTTCATGGAAAGCAGAAGAACGGACACCTGCGTTTGTATCAGATTCTTTTCCAAGAAGCTCTGCATATTTTCCTTCCTCACCCATTGCTTCTACCCATACTTCCGCAATGGCCTTTGCTCCCTGGTAGTTATTTGCTACGATCTGGGAAATCGCTACGCCGTCTTCGTTGATCTCACGGTCAATAAGGAAGGTGGGGATTCCCGCGTCTTTTGCCTTTTTAACAGCTTCAATGGTAGCGTCCGCACCTGCATTATCGCAGATGATCGCTGCTGCTTTGTCAGCGATAGCGCTGTCAAAAAGCTCTGTCTGTTTTGTAGGATCGTCGTCATGGGATGCTGCTTTCACTTCATATCCAAGCTCTTCCGCTGTTTTTGTAGCCACGTCAGCCTCTGTTTTAAATGCCGGATTGGATACAGATGGTGTAATCACATAAATAATATTGGAGCCGCCGCCCGGAAGCGGTTCTTCATTTTCGGCCGCCATTACTGTAACTCCGCCCATCGCCGTAACTGTCATCGCTGCTCCCAGTAATACACTCAGTAATCTTTTTCTCATTTTTTTACCCTCCTGATAACATTATGATTTCCATGCTGTTCCTCCAACAGCATTATGGGAATTTACTTTCCCTGTCGATGTTTATATTTTAAACGATTAGATAAATATTTCAATAGTATTTTTATATTTTGTTTATTTTATTTTGTGTTTTCGTGAATTTTGCAGAATTTATCTCCCTATTTTTGTGCATATTTACTATCTATTTTGGCATTTTATGCTATCCTTCCTATAAATCCCGTATCATTTGTGTAAACATTTATATAAACATTTATGTAAGATTCCCGGATTCTCCGATCATTTATACATTTTACGTTTTATCCCCTGTTTCTTTTTGTTGGAAAAGCACGGAAAGCCTGTCCCGGGCATAAGCTGTAAGTAAATCCCCTTTGAGGTGAAGACTTGAAGACTTTTTTAAAACCTTTGACATCAGGCGAGGAAAAATTATATCTTCAGCGTTACCGGGAGGGTGATTTGGCAGCAAAAAATATCCTGATTGAGCATAACCTCCGCCTGGTCGCCCACATAGTAAAAAAATATCAGGGTTCCGGTGAAGATCCTGAAGACCTGATCTCCATCGGAACTATCGGTCTGATCAAAGCGATCAGCACCTTTGATGCGGAAAAATCCACGCGCCTTTCCACCTATGCGGCGCGCTGCATTGATAATGAGCTTCTGATGATGCTCCGTTCCAGAAAAAAACGCTCCCGTGAAGTCTCCCTGTATGATCCAATCGGAACAGACAGGGAAGGAAATGAGATCAGCCTTCTGGATATCATTGAAAGCCCTCCTGTAGATATTGTGGAACAATATGCCACGCAGCAGGATATCCGTCATCTTGTCAGTTCCCTGAAAACTGCTTTAACGCCCAGGGAATACCAGGTCATCTGCCTCCGGTACGGTCTGTTCGGAGCTTCTGAGGAAACTCAGAAAACAATTGCCCGGAAGCTTTCCATCAGTCGCTCCTACGTTTCCCGCATTGAAAAAAACGCACTGAAAAAACTCCGCTGTCTTTTTGATGAACAACCGAAAAATCACTGTTGAATATGTATACAGCAGAAGATACTTTTCTGTTTTCTCACCGGTAAAAGCGAACTGCCACAGTACAAAAAAATACAGGAACCGCCTGGCTTTGGCTGTTCCTGTATTTTTTATTGCTGATATTTTATGCGTCTCCTCTTCGGGTGTATTTCCAAAGCTTATAAAGCTCCGGAATATCTTTTATTCCATGACAGGGCTTTATGCCTCCGCCCTTCGGAGAAGATCATATTTTTCTACTTCTGCCCCCAGATCTACCGCAAGCTTCTGCTGAGGATGGGGCGCGCTTTCCACGGAAGCTCCTGTCTCGTCATAAATCCCCTGAACTGTAACCGTCAGGTTTCTTCCGTCCGGCTTCATGATCTCAATGGTTTCTCCTACGCTGAACTTATTTCTCTGAGTAATGTGGACCAGACCCTTTTCGTCAACCTCTTCAGCATATCCCAGATAAGTATATTCCTTTACATAGGTGTTGTTATCATAGATCTGTGTATTCTCATCCGGTTTTCCATAGAAAAATCCGGTAGTAAACTGACGGTACGTACAGTTTGAGATCTGCTCCTTATACCATTCCATATTCGCCTGGTATTTTTCCGGAGATTCCATATAATCGTCAATGGCTTTCCTGTAGGTTCTGGCAACAGTTGCCACGTAAAGAGCGGTTTTCATACGGCCTTCAATCTTCAGGCTGTCAATTCCGCTTGTAAGAACATCATCCATATGCTCGATCATGCACAGGTCTTTGGAGTTAAAAATATATGTGCCTCTTTCATTTTCAAAAACCGGCATATATTCTCCCGGTCTTTTCTCTTCCACAATAGAATATTTCCACCGGCACGGATGGGTGCAGGCGCCTCTGTTGGCATCTCTTCCCACCAGATAATTGCTGAGAAGACAACGGCCTGAATAGGAAATACACATTGCCCCGTGAATAAAGGTTTCAATTTCCATATCCTCGGGAATATGCTCTCTGATTTCTCTGATTTCTTCCAGAGACAGTTCTCTGGCAGTTACCACACGTTTTGCTCCCAGCCGGTACCAGAACCGGTAGGTTTCATAATTGGTGTTGTTTGCCTGGGTACTGATGTGACATTCAATTTCCGGACAAATTTCCTTCGCATAAGTAAAAATTCCCGGATCTGCAATGATCAGCGCATCCGGTTTCAGCCCCTTCAGCTCCTGAAGGTACTCCCGAACGCCTGGAAGGTCGTCATTATGAGCAAGAATATTTACAGTCACATAAACCTTTACGCCGTGCTCGTGAGCAAAAGCAATCCCCTCTGCCATATCTTCTCCGGAAAAGTTTTTTGCTTTTGCCCGAAGACCAAAAGCTTCTCCGCCGATATACACAGCATCTGCCCCAAATACTACTGCAATTTTCAGGACTTCCAGACTGCTGGCAGGTACCAGTAATTCTATTTTTCTCATATTGTCTCCTTACTGCGGGACGTTTCCTGTCCAAACGGCTGCCTGATACTGAGGGCGGCTCCGTCTCCCAGAGGAAGAATGCTTGTCAGAAGCCTTTCATCATGTTTCAGAGCATAAAGATAATCCCGCATTCTCTTATAAATGGTTCTGTTTCTCCGCTCTACCAGATAGCGCGATTCAATCAACTCGCCCTCCTGAAGAACATTATCCGAAAGAAGGATTCCCTCCGAATTCAAAAGACGCACGGCATCCTCCAGCCAGTGAATATACTGCCCTTTTGCCGCATCCATAAAAATCAGGTCAAAACCAGGTTCCAGCTCCCGGAGGATCTGTCCTGCGTCTCCCTCCAGAAGAGTGATCTGATGGCTCCGTCCTGCTTTCGCAAAATTTTCTCTGGCAATGGGAATCCTTTTTTCATAGTTCTCAATTGTTGTTACCTGAAGCTTCTCAGGTCCATATTCACACATAAGAAGTGTGGAGAAGCCTACGGCTGTCCCCACCTCCAGAATACGCTCCGGCTTTTTTACAGCCAGAAGCACCTTTATAAAGCTCTGCATCTCTCTCCGGATAATGGGAACTCCGGATGACAGAGCCTCCTTTTCCAGACTTTCCAGAAAATCTGTATTTCCCATATCCAGAGAATTGATGTAGGTTCTCATTCTCTCTTCTACGATCACGAGTCTGCGCCCTCCTGCTCAGCATCCCCTGCCATGATTGCAAGAAGCCTTGAAGGTTCATAGGCAGTACTCAGAAGATAAGTTCCCGGTTTCATCTGTCCTTTATAATTAGACAGCTTTTCCTGAACCCAGAACACCTTTGCATCCTCCACCAGCCCTTTGCTTTCCAGAGTCTTTGCAATGTCATACACAGAATCATCCTCTTTGACTACCACAGTGATCTCCTGTCCTTCTCCAGGACTCATGGGCTGCTGGTCAAAAATATCATGTCCGAATTGATAAGACAGTCTTCCCAGCCAGATGATCAGAACAACAATACAGACATAAAGCGCAATTTTAAAAGCGCCGCCTGCAACGATCACTCCCGCATTTCCTACCCGGTCTCTTGTGTCTCCCATGTTATCCTCCTTACTGTCCGCCCGTTTCAGAGCAGCGGAATATCATCCATTTCCATTCCATTCTGTTATCCAGTCCAGTTTACGCTTCCATGATGATCGGAAGGATCATCGGTCTTCTCTTTGTGCGCTTCCACAGATAGTCGCCTACCGCATCCTTGACAACAAGCTTGATCTTTCCCCAGTCTGTAATATTTCTGTCCATGCAGGAATCCAGAGCCTGCTCCACTACCTCCCTGGCATGTCCCATCAGGTCTTCTGATTCACGGACATACACAAAGCCTCTGGAAACAATATCCGGTCCTGCAAGAACCACATTGCTGTGACGTTCCAGGGTCATGACAACGATCATAATTCCGTCCTCAGCCAGATGCTGGCGGTCTCTGAGCACAATATTTCCCACATCGCCAACGCCAAGTCCGTCTACCAGGATCGCCCCTGTCTGAACGTTTCCTGTGATCTGGGCGCTGTTCTCATCCACTTCCAGAACATTTCCCGATGCAAGAATAAAAATGTTTTCTTTTGGGATTCCAAGCTCCTCGGCAATATGTTTCTGAGCAGTCAGATGACGGTATTCTCCATGAATCGGAATCGCGTATTTCGGACGGACCAGGGAATAGATCAGTTTAATCTCTTCCTGGCAGGCATGTCCCGATACATGAGCATCCTGGAAAATAACTTTTGCGCCCTTCATATACAGCTCGTTGATCACTTTGGAAACTGCTTTTTCATTTCCCGGAATCGGATTTGAACTGAAAATAATAGTATCGTTTGGCTTAATGGTTATTTTTTTGTGAATATTAGCAGCCATTCTTGACAGGGCAGCCATGGATTCTCCCTGACTTCCTGTTGTGATCAGAACCACCTTGTCATCCGGGTAATCCTTTACCTGATCGATCTCGATCAGAGTATTTTCCGGAATTCTCAGATATCCCAGCTCTGAAGCTGTTGAAATAACATTGACCATGCTGCGGCCTTCTACCGCCACCTTTCTGCCAAAGCGGTACGCAGTATTGATAATCTGCTGAACACGGTCTACGTTTGAGGCAAAGGTTGCAATAATGATCCTGCTGGAATGAAATTCATTAAACAGGTTGTCAAAAACTTTGCCCACAGTACGCTCGGACATGGTAAAGCCCGGACGTTCTGCATTTGTACTGTCGCACATCAGAGCAAGCACGCCTTTTCTTCCGATTTCCGCAAAACGCTGAAGATCAATGGCATCGCCGAATACCGGCGTATAATCCACCTTAAAGTCGCCTGTATGGACAACGATTCCTGCCGGTGAATAAATCGCCAGTGCGGAAGCATCCTGAATGCTGTGATTTGTCTTAATAAACTCAATAGAAAAATCACCCAGGTTGATCACCTGTCCATGCTTCACTTCCTTCAGCTTTGTGGAACGGACAAGATTATGTTCTTTCAGCTTATTGGTGATCAGTCCCAGTGTCAGCTTCGTAGAATAAATAGGGACGTTTACGTCCTTTAATACATAGGGAAGAGCTCCAATATGGTCCTCATGTCCGTGGGTGATCACAAATCCCTTTACCTTTGAGATATTGTCCTTCAGATAAGTTACATCCGGGATCACAAGATCAATTCCCAGCATATCATCTTCCGGGAAAGACAGACCACAGTCTACTACTACTATACTGTCTCCGTACTCGAAAGCTGTAATATTCATTCCAATCTGTTCCAGTCCGCCAAGAGGAATGATCTTCAGGCGCTCGCTGCTTCTCCGTCCTCTGCGTCCCTGTTTCTGAAAGTTTCTTCCTGTATTTTTATTCATGGAATTTCTGGAAGAATTTTTTAATACAGGCTTCTGCTGCCTGTCCTGATTCTTTTCGGGATATCTTTCCGCAGATTTTTCCTGATATCTGCTGTTCTGTTTTGCCTGAGGCCTGTATTTATTATTTTTTGATCTGTTTACCTGTTTTCTTGTATTATAACCGGCATTTCTTCCATAACTGCCGTTTCTTTTCTGCCTTTCATCTGTTTCTTTTTTTGTATTATTATCACTGTTCAAATAATGCACCTCCATTTTCATGTGCAAATTTCCGCACGACAACTCAGGAATGCCAGTGACATTCCTTCATCATCCGTTAAATTTCGCTTATTTTCGTTTCATTTTCATGAGTTTTAAAACACAGTACCTGAATTTCCTGTCCGTCCTGTCCGAAAACCTTACATTTCCAGATCCACATCATCCAGCATCTGCTCAAAAACTTTATAAACCGCCTGCAGTTCTTCTTCCTCTTCTACCATTTCATAGCAGGCTTCCGGGCTGTCCTGGGAAGAACAGTCTTTCAGAATATATGCAGACGCCTCATCATCCAGAGAATCTGATACCAGAAGATAGGATCTGCCTCCGATCATTGTCTGTTCCTCTACATAAAACTCTTCTGTTGTCCCGTCCGGGGTCTGAAATTTTATTTTTTCCATATTGCTGTCCTTATCTGTTTGCAGAACAGTCCAGATATCCCTGCAGGATCAGTACTGCTGCAAGGGAATCCAGATGTTCCTTTCTGTCTTCACGGCGCACTCCGCCCTCCATGAGAACGCGGTTCGCCTCCATTGTTGTCAGACGTTCATCCCACATTTCCACAGGCAGTCCCGTTCTTTTCTCCAGCATTTCTTTAAATTCCAGAGATTTTTCTGCCCGCTCTCCAAGTGTATTATTCATATTCTTCGGAAGTCCCACAACAATTTTTTCCACACCATACTCAGCTACCAGCTCTTCAATACGCGCAAGTGTTCTGCGAAGCTTGTTTTCCTGCTTTCTCCATATGGTTTCTACTTTCTGGGCAGTCAGTCCCAGGGGATCACTGACTGCCACTCCTACGGTCTTTGACCCGTAATCCAGTCCAAGTATACGCATATCAGCTTTCCCAGGAGCGGTTCTTAATATACTCGTTCAGAAGCTCCTCTACCAGTTCATCCCGCTCAACCTTCATGATCATGCTTCTTGCGCCTTTATGACTGGTAATATAGGTAGGATCACCGGACATGATATAACCAACGATCTGATTTACCGGATTATATCCCTTTTCGTCCATTGCGTTATACACCAGATCCAGAACCTCTTTCACTTCCAGCTCCTGATCCGGTTTTGTCCTGAAATACTGTGTATTTCCTAAATTGTTTTCTGTCATTTTCTCTCACGTCCTTACTATTATTTCTTTTCTATTTTAATATAATTCACCGCAAAATACAAGGAGAGTTTTGTACGGGGCCATCGTTCACTCCAGGGCAACTATACCAGCTCGCCGCCTAGGATGTGCTCCTCTGTAAATCCCGTGATTTTTACAGTCAGAAGATCATTGACCTTCAGACTTTCTGTTTTCTCCACAGCTACCTTCACATATTCCCGGCTGTGTCCCAGATAATATGCTTTCCCCTGAAGCTCCACTTCCTCTTCCAGAAGGATCTCCAGGTTCTTTCCGATCATGGACTCTTCATATTCAAGGGAGCGCTGCCTGTTCAGCTCCAACATTTTTTCACTTCTGGCGGCTTTGACAGCTTCTGTGATCTGCCCTTCCATTGCAGCCGCTTTTGTTCCCTGACGTCTGGAATATTTGAAAATATGTGTCTCATAAAAATGAATGTTTTTTACAAATTCAAAGGATTCCTCAAAATCTGCTTCACTCTCCATTGGAAATCCCACGATCACGTCTGTAGTTAAAGCAGGGGCAGGATAATACTCCCGGATCAGGCTGCATTTCTGCGCATATTCCTCTGCCGTATATCTTCGATTCATATTTTCCAGAGTCCTCTGACATCCGCTCTGCAAAGAAAGATGGAAGTGAGGGCACACCTTGGAAAGACCGGAAATACCTTCCATAAATTCCCGGGTAATGATCCTTGGCTCCAGCGATCCCAAGCGGATCCTTTCAATGCCTTCTACGCTGTGTACAGCCTGAATCAGCGAAAGAAGGGTCTGTCTTTCTTCCGCCTCCTGAAAGTCAATGCCGTAAGAACTCAGGTGAATGCCTGTAAGAACCACTTCCCTATAGCCCTTTGCCGCAAGAGCCTTTACTTCCTCCAGGATCTCCTGTATTTTCCTGCTGCGCACCCTGCCTCTTGCATAGGGAATAATGCAGTAAGTACAAAACTGATTACATCCGTCCTGGACCTTAATATAGGCTCTTACATGTTCTGCCGTATGGTCAATGGAAAGCTCCTCATATTCTTTTGTTTTATTTATCTCGATCACGCAGGCTTTTTTTGCGTGTTCTTTCTCATATTCAGCAAGGGCCTCAACAATCCTGTTTTTCTGATTATTGCCAAGAATCAGGTCTACAGATGTATCTTCCTTTAGTTTTTCTGTGTCTGTCTGTGCATAACAGCCGGTGGCAACAACAATGGCTTCCGGATTCATTTTTTTTGCCTTATGGAGCATCTGTCTTGATTTCCGGTCCGCAATGTTAGTAACCGTACAGGTATTGATCAGATACACATCCGCCCCTTCCTGAAAAGGGACAATTTCATATCCGGCCTGTTCCAGAAGCTGCTGCATTGCCTCTACCTCATAAGCGTTTACCTTGCAGCCCAGATTATGAAGCGCAACTTTTTTACTCATATTTATATTCATTCCTTTTCTACTGATATAAATTGATTCTGTTACTGTTCACAGGTCATTTCTCCGTAAAGTGCTCTGGCATATATGCCGGAATCCCGGAACGTACATGGCAAAATACCATCGCCAGAGGTGATCTGGAATGCATTTTGACCAGGTTACCGTGAAGGTGGTGAACAGTAACTCGGTTCCTGTTATTTCATGGAAATTTAACAGCTTTTCCCTTGACTTTTTATCAGTGGACGTATAAGATAAAAGCTGTAAATACAATAATTTTTAGGGAGGTTATATCGTAATGAAAACATTAAAAATCTCACTGAACTCCATCGATAAAGTGAAAGCATTTGTAAATGAAATCAGTAAATTTGACTGTGATTTTGATCTTGTATCCGGAAGATATGTTATTGACGCAAAATCTATCATGGGAATCTTCAGCCTGGATCTTTCCAAGCCGATCAACCTGAATATCCATGCAGAAGGCGCAGCTCTGGATGCTATCCTTGCAGTTGTTCAGGCATATGTGATCGAGTAATATCACTGACCCTGTGCAGGCGGCTAAGCTTCGTCACACATTCCATACGGCATTTATTCCGGCGGTACATTCGGGAAACATTCCAGATGTCCGCCGGATATTTTTTGCCTGTTTCTGATTTCTGACAATTCTGTCAGTTAATCTCGATCACTTCTACAGTAGAAAGAGCCTCTTCCATAAGCTGATCAATTTTTTCTTCCAGCTTTGTTTCAGATCTGTGGATCACATTCAGATTCGGCTTGGTTACCGGATGTTTTGCCACAAAAATCGTACAGCAGTCCTCAAAGGGCTGGATAGAAGTCTCAAAGGTATCGATCTTTCTGGAAATCTCCACGATCTCCTGCTTGTCAAATCCGATCACCGGACGGTACACAGGAAGGGTGCACACCTCATTGGTTGCCGCAAGACTCTGTAAGGTCTGGCTTGCCACCTGTCCAATACTCTCTCCTGTGATCAGACCAAGGCAGCCGCATTTCTTTGCAAAATGCTCTGCAATACGCATCATATACCGGCGCATGATAATTGTAAGCTCTTCATGAGGGCACTGGTCGTAAATATAAAGCTGGATATCCGTAAAGTTTACCACATGAAGACGGATAGGTCCGCTGTAGCGGGCAACAAGCTTTGCCAGATCTACAACCTTCTGCTTTGCTCTCTCACTGGTGTAAGGCGGCGCATGGAAATAAACCGCATCAATTTTTACGCCTCTCTTGGCGATCATGTAGCCGGCAACCGGACTGTCAATTCCGCCGGAAAGAAGCAGCATTGCCTTTCCGTTTGTTCCAACCGGCATTCCGCCCGGTCCCGGAATAGTTTCTGAATAAACGTAAATCTTCTCTCTGATCTCCACAGAAAGTGTAAGCTGAGGATTGTGGACATCCACAGAAGCCTCCGGAAAAGCGTCCAGAATCAGCCCGCCAAGACTTGCGCTGACCTCCATGGAATTAATAGGATAGGATTTTCTGGCTCTTCTTGTATAAACCTTAAAGGTTCCGGAAAACTCCGGATACCTTGCCTTCATATAGCTTACAACATCTTTTCCCATCTGCTCAAAGCCCTGATCCTCATAGATCACAACCGGACTGATTCCCACAATACCAAAAACTCTCTGCAGCGCTTCTACTGCCTCGTCAAAATCATATTCCTCCGGGCAGAGCACATAAACACGGCCCTGCTCCTTGATCACACGGAAATCTCCTTCCACAGGTTCCAGAGCAAGACGCATCTGTTTTACCAGAGCATCCTCAAAAAGATACCTGTTTTTGCCTTTAATGGCGATTTCCGCATACTTAATCAGAAATGCATGAAATATCATAAATGTTCTCCTTTTTGTATCTTTTACCTTCTTGAATATCTTCTCAGCATGGGAACCAGTTCTCCCATAACCTGAAGGAAGTAATCCGCCTCTTCTATGGTGTTTTCCTCACAAAAGCTTAAGCGCACAGTGCTTTCGATCTGGTCTTTTGACATACCCATTGCTGCCAGCGTGGCACTGGGCTTGCGTTTGTGGCTGGAGCAGGCGCTTCCTGCGGAAACATAAATGCCTCTTTCTTCCAGAGAATGGAGAAGCACTTCGCTTCGCACGCCCATAACACTGATGCTTAGAATCTGAGGCGCTCCCTCTCTTAAATCCATACCGTTGATACGAATATCCCCGATCTTCTCAAGGCCCTGCGCAATGTGTTCCTTGAGACGATACATGTTTTCCACATTCTCTTCAAGATTTTTGTAGATTTCCACAGCGGCAGCGCCAAGTCCTGCAATTCCCGGTACATTGTCTGTTCCGGAACGCATTCCTCCCTGCTGTCCTCCGCCAAGAATCTGCGGCTGGATTTTTGCTTTTTCATTAATATAAAGAAATCCCACGCCCTTTGGCCCGTGGATCTTATGGCCGCTGACAGAAAGAAGATCGATTCCCATTTTTTTCGGGTAGATTCTGTACTTTCCAAAGGCCTGTATGGCATCTACATGAAACAGAGCCTTCGGGCTCTTTTCGTGAACAAGGGCTGCAATTTCCTCCACCGGCATCACTGCGCCCACTTCGTTATTTACATACATCACAGATACCAGAATGGTATCTTCTCTGAGTACGGCTTTCAGAGCATCCATTTTTACCACACCACGGCTGTCCACCGGAAGGTAGGTTACCTCAAAGCCCTGTTCCTGAAGGAAAAGCGCAGGCTGGCTTACTGCCGGATGCTCTACTGAAGTGGTGATAATATGATTTCCGCTTCTTTTATTTGCAAGAGTCGCTCCGATCAGAGCCAGATTATCCGACTCTGTTCCCCCAGAGGTAAACAGGATTTCCTTTTCCTGAACCTTCAGAAGACGGGCAAGGCTTTCTGCGGAACTCTTAATATATTTTTCTGCTTCCACACCCTTCAGATGCATGGCGGAGGGATTTCCAAAATCCTCTGTCATTGCTTTTACCACAATATCCTTTACCGAATCGTAGCATCTGGTGGTTGCGGAATTATCAAAATAAACTTCCATGATAAACTCCCTTTATTTTACTGCAGCTTCCTGCCGGACTCTGCATTCTGTTTTACTGTTCCAGCTGAAACATCAGCACGGACAGGATCGCAAGTCCGGCTGTCTCTGTCCTCAAAATCCGTTTTCCCAGAGTAATGGTAGAAACTCCCGCGTCAATAGCCGCTTCGATTTCTTTTTCCTCAAATCCTCCCTCCGGACCGATAAAAATACCAATGGACTGTCCGGGACGGATTTCAGACAAAAGGACTTTTGTCTCAGCCATTCCCTGCGCAAGCTCATAGGGGATCAGCCGAACATCCAGCTCCTTTGCCCAGGCAAGAGCATCCTTAAAGGTCATCACCGGATGAACCGAAGGGATCAGCATACGCTTGGACTGCTTGGCCGCGCTCTCTGCGATCTGCTGCCACCGTTCCACCTTTTTTGCAGCCTTTTTGCCGTCAAGACGGACTACACAGCGTTTGGTTTCTACCGGGATCACCTGACAGGCTCCCAGCTCCACTGCCTTCTGGATGATCAGCTCCATCTTATCTGCCTTTGGAAGACCCTGAAACAGATAAATCTTATTTGGAAGCTCATAGTCCGGCTCCTGAGAATAAAGAATATGAAGGCAGACCTCTTCTGCATCAATGGCTTCAATGGTACAGTGGTATTCTTTTTTGTCTCCGTCACTGATCCAGAGCTCTTCCCCGGTTTTCATCCGCAGCACATTTACAATATGCTTCACATCACTGCCTGTAATGTGGATCTGATGAGCCCCCTCATCAATCTGGGACGGCTCCACAAAAAATCTCTGCATGGATCAGTCCTTTCTGGCTGTCACAGACACCCACTCGCCCTGCTTTGTAACCTCTACAAGAGTCAGGCCTGCATTTTTCACAGCTTCTGTCACAACGCTCTCTTTTACATCCAGAATGCCGGAAGTGATATAGTAAGCGCCTTTTTTCATCTGATGAACGATCACAGGAGTAAGAGGCACAAGAACGTCTGCAAGGATGTTTGCCGCTACAATATCATATTTCTCATAGCCCACCTGATCCTGAACCTCTTTGTCATCAATGATGTTTCCGATCATCATATCAAAAGCTTTATCCGGAATCTGGTTTGCTTCTTTGTTTTCCTGGACTGCAGGAACTGCGCAGGGGTCAAGATCTGTTCCCACTACATGGCCTGCGCCAAGCTTCAGAGCAGTAATTCCAAGAATACCGCTTCCTGTTCCCACATCAAGGAGCTCGCAGCCCTCTTTCACATATTTTTTCAGCTGGCGGATCACAAGCTGAGTAGTCTCATGCATACCGGTTCCAAAGGCTGTTCCCGGGTCAATGTGAAGGATCATTTTATCCTGATCCTCTGCCTTTACTTCCTCCCAGGAGGGAACGATCAGAATATCATCCACATAAAACTGTTTAAAATACTGTTTCCAGTTGTTGATCCAGTCAATATCCTCTGTCTCGTCAACCTCAATGCTGCCCTCTCCGATATCCAGAAAAGCTCTTAAAGCTTCCAGCTCTTCTTTTACTTCTTTCAGAATGGATTCTGCATCTGTCTCCTGGCCGTTTTTCAGAAGTTTTCCGTCCTCTGCTTCCTCCACGAAAAAGCTCAGATATGCAGTTCCGTCATCCTCCTGCATCTGAGGAAGGATATCCACAAACATCTGCTCCTTTTCCAGCGCAGTAAGAGGTACATTATCCTCAATCTGCGCACCTTCCAGGCCAATATCATATAAGGTGCTGATAATGATATCCTCTGCCTCGGTTCTGGTTTTTATTTTAAACTTTTTCCACTTCATAACAAATCTCCTGTTTTATCATAAAATATATGTTTCTATGATCTGCCGGGCTTCCGGCTGATACTTTGTTATACTTATAATACCTCGCACTTTATCATACACGAAAGAACAAAAAAAGAAAAGAGGTTTCCCTCTTTTCTTTAAAAGATTTATTAATCTTCAAAAGTCTCTTTCAGCTTATCCATAAAGCTTTTTTTCTTCTTTTCATGTTTCTCTGTGCCTTCGCTGTTTGTCTCTGACGGTCTGTTTCCACAGGCCTCGTCAAACTTGCGGAGAGCTTCCTTTGCCTCTTCATTCAGGTTTGTAGGAACCTGAACAACCAGAGTCACATAATGATCTCCACGGACATTCTTGTTTCTCAGAGAAGGAACACCCTTGCCTTTCAGACGGATGCGGGTATCAGTCTGAGTTCCCGGCTTCACATCATAAACAACGTCTCCGTCCACTGTATTGATATGAACCTCTCCGCCAAGAGCAGCCTGCGCATAGGTAATAGGCGCAGAAGAGAAAATATTCATATCCTGTCTCTGGAAAATAGGATGGCGGGCAATATTTACCTCCACAAGAAGGTCGCCTCTTGGGCCGCCGTTTGTGCCCGGTTCTCCTTTTTCACGGATACGGATGCTCTGTCCATTGTCAATACCTGCAGGAATAGATACCTGAATCTTCTTTCTTGAAGATGTATATCCGGTTCCACGGCAGGAAGTACATTTTTCTTTGATTACTTTTCCTGTACCGCCGCATTCCGGACAGGTCTGGACATTACGCACCATACCGAACATGGACTGCTGAGTATATACAATCTGTCCTTCTCCGTTACATTTCGGACAGGTTACAGGCTGAGTTCCGGGTTTTGCTCCTGTTCCGTGACAGTCCGTACATTCATCCTTCAGAACGATTTCCAGCTCTTTTTCACAGCCAAATACAGCTTCCTCAAAAGTGATGTTCACTCTTGCACGAAGGTTTGCGCCTCTCATGGGTCCATTGTTTGCACGTCTTCTGCTTCCGCCGCCAAACAGATCACCGAAAATATCGCCGAAAATATCGCCCATATCAGCGCCGTTAAAATCAAATCCGCCGAATCCTCCGGCACCGCCGCCGCCATTTTCAAAAGCTGCATGACCGAACTGGTCGTACTGTTTTCTTTTGTCCGGATCGCTTAAAATGCCATATGCTTCCGTAGCCTCTTTAAATTTCGCCTCTGCTTCTTTATCACCCGGATTTACATCCGGGTGATACTTTTTGGCTAACTTTCGATATGCTTTTTTCAGTTCCGCGTCACTGGCATTTTTTGCAACGCCCAGGACTTCATAGTAATCTCTTTTATCAGCCATCGTTTCTCTTTCCTGTGCTTTCTATCAGACTTCTTTATAGTCTGCGTCTACTACATCATCGCCATATCCGGCTTCGTTTCCGCCCTGGGAAGCTCCGCCGCCCATGTTGCCCATGTCTGGGCCTGCCTGGCCTCCGCCCTGCTGTGTCTGCTCATACATTTTTGCAAACAGCTTCTGAGCGCTTTCCATCATTTTTTCCTGTGCAGCCTTGATATCAGCTACCTGTGCGTCTGTCATCTCAGCATTTGCAGTCTGTGCAAGAAGATCTTTCAGTGCGTTGAGGTCTGTCTCAACTGCTGCCTTGTCATTTGCATCAATTTTATCGCCTGCTTCTTTCAGGGCATTCTCAACCTGGAATACCATGGAATCTGCATTATTTCTTGTATCAATTGCCTCTTTACGTTTCTTGTCCTGAGCCTCAAACTCTGCTGCTTCTTTTACAGCTTTGTCGATTTCGGAATCAGACATGTTGGAGCCTGCTGTAATAGTAATGTGCTGCTCTTTTCCTGTTCCAAGATCTTTTGCAGAAACATTTACAATACCGTTGGCATCAATATCAAAAGTAACCTCGATCTGCGGAACACCACGACGTGCTGGCGGGATTCCGTCCAGACGGAACTGGCCAAGAGATTTGTTATCTCTTGCGAACTGACGCTCACCCTGTACAACATTGATATCTACAGCAGTCTGGTTGTCTGCTGCTGTGGAGAAGATCTGGCTCTTCTTTGTAGGAATTGTTGTATTTCTCTCGATCAGACGTGTTGCGATTCCACCCATTGTCTCGATAGAAAGAGACAGAGGAGTAACATCCAGAAGAAGGATATCGCCTGCGCCTGCATCTCCTGCAAGCTTACCACCCTGTACGGAAGCGCCAAGTGCAACGCACTCATCCGGGTTCAGAGATTTGCTTGGCTCTTTGCCTGTGAGCTGTTTTACTTTATCCTGTACAGCCGGGATACGTGTAGATCCACCTACCAGAAGTACCTGGCCAAGCTCGGAAGCTGTGATGCCTGCATCAGACAGTGCACGACGTACCGGCTCTGCTGTTTTTTCAACAAGATCATGTGTGAGCTCATCAAATTTTGCTCTTGTAAGGTTCATATCAAAATGCTTCGGTCCCTCTGCTGTTGCAGTGATGAACGGAAGGTTAATGTTTGTAGTTGTTGCAGAAGAAAGCTCTTTCTTTGCTTTTTCAGCAGCTTCTTTCAGTCTCTGGAGAGCCATCTTGTCGCTGGAAAGATCTACGCCCTCAGTTCTCTTAAACTCTGCAAGCATATAGTCTGTGATCTTCTGGTCAAAGTCGTCACCACCAAGGCGGTTGTTTCCTGCTGTGGAAAGAACCTCGATAACACCATCGCCGATTTCAATGATGGAAACATCGAAAGTACCGCCGCCAAGGTCATATACCATGATCTTCTGTTCTTTTTCATTGTCAAGACCATATGCAAGAGCTGCTGCTGTCGGCTCGTTGATGATACGTTTTACATCAAGACCTGCAATCTTACCTGCATCCTTGGTTGCCTGACGCTGAGCGTCATTAAAGTAAGCCGGAACTGTGATAACTGCTTCTGTTACAGTCTCGCCAAGATATCCCTCTGCATCTTTTTTCAGCTTCTGAAGAATCATAGCGGAAATTTCCTGCGGAGAATATTTCTTGTCGTCAATTGTTACACGATAATCGGAACCCATCTCTCTCTTAATGGAGGAGATTGTTTTTTCTGCGTTGGTAACTGCCTGACGTTTTGCAGGCTCACCTACCAGACGCTCTCCTGTTTTTGTAAAAGCTACTACGGATGGTGTAGTTCTTGCACCCTCTGTATTTGCGATAACGGTGGGCTGGCCACCTTCCATAACTGCCACACAACTGTTTGTTGTTCCTAAGTCAATACCAATAATTTTTCCCATGATAATTTTTCCTCCTGATTTATTTTCATTCTTTGTCTCTATATCCATGACTACTTATTATCTAAGGATGCCCGATTCACTAAATTCATCCTTCCCTGCGGTCAGATTCATTAAGTTCCTTCGTGCGACCTTCGCACTAAATTCAACCTGCGCCATACGGCTTGTTTTCATTAAGTGCTCTAGGTCAATTGGCAACCTTTACCATACTGTGACGAACTACAAATCCTTTATAGGTGTAGCCTTTCTGAAGCTCTTCCACAACCATATTGTCTCCGGCTTTCTCATCTTCCACATGCATTACTGCATTATGGAAATCCGGATCAAATTCTTTGCCGATAGCCTCAATCGCTTCTACGCCAAGTCCCTCAAGTGTTGTCATAAGCTGTTTGTAGATCATCTTCATGCCGTCTGCAAAAGCATCTCCTTCCTGAGCCTGTGCAAGACCTCTTTCAAAGTTATCAACTACCGGAAGCATATTTTCAATGATCTCTTTTGCGCCGATCACATACATGCTGGATTTTTCTTTTTCTGTACGTTTACGGAAATTGTCAAACTCTGCCATGCTGCGTTTCAGCCGGTCAGTCAGCTCTTCAATCTGCTGATCTTTTTTATCCTTTTTCTTTTTTCCAAAGAAAGAGGTTTTGGTTTTTCCCTCAGTTTTTTCATCCGCGGAAGCTTCGCTTTCCTCTGCGGTATTTTCTCCGGCTGTGGCTTCCGGTGAATCGTCCTGAGCCTCTGTTACAGTCTCGTTTTCAGAAATTTCTTTTTCTGTATCTTCCTGTACTTCAGCTGCGTTCTTCTTTTCTTCTGCCACGCGTTCTCTACCACCTTTCTATCCAGCCTGCTGGCTGTCACCATTTTCCTTTTTATTTTTTCCAAATACCTGATCTAATTCAACCTTCAGGGTCTTCAGATTATTAACAACATTTTCATAATCCATTCGTTTCGGTCCTACAATACCAATGGTACCATGCAGTCCCTGACCAAGCTCATAAGTAGCTGTTACAACACTGCAGTCCTTCATGGTAGGAATCGGAAGTTCATCTCCGATATACACCTGAACGCCTGTGTTGTCTGCATCTGCCATACTTTCCTTTACAAGATCTGCAAGCTGCTGTTTTTCTTCAAATGCGGAAATCAAACCTGTTGCTTTTTCCTTATCTGATAATTCCGGATACTTGAAGAAGTTCGTAGCACCTGACGTATAGATTTCCAGATCCTCTTCATCCACATGTATTGTTGCTGCAACTGCGTCCAGTACACTGGCTACCAGCCCGCTGTGGATTCCCGCCTGCTCCTTCAGCCTTGCGATCATTCCCAGGTTAATATCCTGAATCGGAAGACCGTTGAGATTTGTATTAAGAAGAAGATTCAGTTTTAAAATTGTCTCATCATCCATTTTCTCGTCAAGATCTATGATCTGGTTTCGGATGACATTCCCCTCACAGACAACTACAGCTACCAGCTGAAGCTCATTTACTCTGGAAAGCTGGATAAATTTCAGCTTGCTTCCGCTATACTGGGGAACTGAGATCATTGTTGCGTAATTGGTATTGCAGGCAAGAACTCTGGCCACTTTTTTCAGGACCTTTTCCATCTTGTCTGTTTTCTCAATCATCAGATTTCGTATCTCTTCAATCTCATCTTCCTTTTCCTGCATCAGCTCATCCACATACAGCCGATACCCTTTATCTGAAGGAATTCTTCCAGCAGAGGTATGAGGCTGCACAATATAGCCTAAATCTGTCAGGTCAGACATTTCATTTCGGATTGTTGCTGAGCTGACATTAAGATCTGTATACTTGGAAATTGTCCGGGATCCCACCGGCTCCCCCGTTTCCATATAGGTCTTGATGATCGCTTTTAAAATCTTCTTCTTACGATCAGTCAAAATATCTTCCACGCCCTCAGCTCCTTTCCTTTTATTAGCACTCAATATCAAGGAGTGCTAACATCTACATTGTTAAGATAGCACCGTTAAAATAGTTTGTCAAGAGATAAGAAGTATTTTTATGAAAATCTTTTTATACAGAAAGAACGCAGGCACTCCAGAAAATACTTATCTGAAATGCCTGCATTCATATTAATGAAGGGGAATTTATCTATTCCTCCAATTCCTGAAGATTCCTCTTCAGCTCCAGCATCTTATCCCTCAGTTCTGCCGCCTGCTCAAAGTTCAGATCTGCTGCTGCCGCGCGCATCTGCTTTTCTACCTGGGCGATCAGCTTCATCAATTCCTTACGGCTCATGGACTCCGGATCTTTTTTCAGCTTCACTTCTGTCTCCGCAACTGCTTTGGAAACTGTGATCAGATCACGAACCGCCTTCTTAATAGTTGTTGGCGTAATTCCATGTTCTTTATTATAAGCTTCCTGAATATTTCGGCGGCGCTCTGTTTCCTGAGTGGCTTTTTTCATGGAATCTGTCATAACATCCGCATACATGATTACATGGCCTTCACTGTTTCGTGCCGCACGGCCAATGGTCTGGATCAAAGAGACTTCTGAACGGAGAAATCCCTCTTTATCTGCATCCAGAATTGCCACCAGCGTAATCTCAGGAATGTCCAATCCCTCCCTGAGAAGGTTAATACCCACCAGAACATCAAATACATCTAGGCGCATATCACGGATAATTTCCGCGCGCTCCAGTGTATCAATATCTGAGTGAAGATACCGGACACGGATTCCTACATCCTTCATATAAGCAGTAAGATCCTCTGCCATACGCTTGGTCAGAGTTGTAATCAGAATTTTGTGTCCCTTTTCAACCTCTTTGTTGACCTCGCTGATCAGATCGTCAATCTGTCCCTCTACAGGACGGACTTCCACTTTTGGATCAAGAAGCCCTGTAGGGCGGATGATCTGTTCTGCCCGAAGCAGCTCATGGTCAGCCTCATACTGCCCCGGAGTTGCCGACACAAACATCACCTGATCCAGTTTACCTTCAAATTCATCAAAGCTTAATGGACGGTTATCCTTAGCTGACGGCAGACGGAAACCATAATCTACCAGAGTCTGCTTCCGGCTCTGATCGCCTGCATACATTCCTCCCACCTGGGAGACTGTTTTATGAGACTCATCAATAATAAGAAGAAAATCATCCTTAAAATAATCCATCAATGTATAAGGCGGCTGTCCCGGAGCCAGTCCGGTCAGATGTCTGGAATAATTTTCGATTCCTGAGCAGAAACCAGTCTCTTTCATCATCTCTACATCAAAATTAGTTCGCTCCGCTATTCTCTGAGCCTCAATGAGCTTGTCCTCACCTTTAAAATAATCTACCTGCTCCTTCATTTCTGCAAGAATGGCATCTGCAGCTTTTTTAATCTGCTCCTGAGGCACAACATAATGAGAGGCCGGGAAAATTCCTACATGGCTCTCTTCATTTTTAATCTCGCCGGTCAGCACATCAATCTCCGTGATCCGCTCGATCTCATCCCCAAAAAATTCCACACGAACCGCCCGGTCTGTGGCATTGGCCGGAAAAATTTCAAGCACATCTCCCTTCACCCGGAAGGTACCTCTATGAAAGTCCATTTCATTCCGTGTATACTGAATGTCGATCAGCTGCCGTATGACCTCATCCCTGTCTTTTTCCATTCCCGGACGCAGAGAGATCATCATATCAAAGAACTCCTGGGGAGCGCCCAGACCATAAATGCAGGATACAGAAGAAACCACAATTACATCCCGTCTCTCACATAGCGCCGCGGTGGCAGAAAGACGCATCTTGTCAATCTCGTCATTGGTAGACGCATCCTTTGCAATATATGTGTCCGTGGAAGGAACATAGGCTTCCGGCTGGTAGTAGTCGTAGTAGGATACAAAGTATTCCACTGCATTCTCCGGAAAAAATTCCTTAAACTCACCGTAGAGCTGTGCCGCCAGAGTTTTATTGTGGGCAAGCACCAAAGTTGGTTTATTTAACTTGGCAATGACGTTCGCCATTGTGAAAGTCTTACCGGAACCTGTGACACCCAGCAAAGTCTCGAACTGGTTGCCTTCCTTAAAGCCTTTTACAAGTTTTTCAATAGCCTGTGGCTGATCGCCAGTTGGTTTGTATTCAGAGTGAAGTTTGAAGATTTGTTGTAAGTTCTGCACAAAAGCACCTCCTGGTTTTTATATCATAAAATAAACGTTCGTCTGTCAGGCAGAAATTCGTCAAAGCACATTTCCTGGTTTTGCCTGCATATGCCTCTTGACAAATTTTGCTCACTGCCTGATATTTTATACACCGATAAAAAGCAGCAGTTTTTGAATATATGTCGTATTGTTGAGTTACCACACACCAATCAACCTATACCGCCAACTGCTATGATTATGTTATCATGGATTTTTATTCTCAACAACTACAATAATGGCTAAAGATGAATCTTACTACTTTCTTCAACGAATTTTGTTCACCATTATAGCGAATCCATCTTGTCCATTTGCTTTGGATCTATCAGCCGTTGTACTTCATATGGTATTGTTTCATCTTGCATAATCAATATACAGCGCGCTAATTTAAAATGATTCATATAAGTTCTCCTCATTTCACTTATCGAAAATTGAAATATATCTCTTTTCGTATGGTTATGCTTTCAGTATATCATCCCCTATAAAAAAGCACAGAACAAATCAAATGTTTGTTCTGTGCTTTTTCTGTCACTTTATGCATTTAATCACTGGCATGGCAAATTTCTTCTGTCTGACCGCTTTTCCTTTCCATCTCTCCTGGAAATATAGATATCTTCACACAATCTACTTACTTCTATAGGCGTTTTGGAATCCTCTTTATTTAATGAACTTAATTTCCGGATAGATAGCCTGCTTAGCCGCTTCTTTTCTCTCATTAAAAATAACCTTATTCTCTTCAAACAGGTTGCGGCCCTGTGAATCAATAGACACGATCAACGGGCCAAATTCTTTTACCTGATTGCACCATAATGTCTCAGGCATTCCAAGTTCATCCCAGTGATGCTCTGCGATCTTCTCAACCTCTGTTGCAGCCACTACTGCGCAGCCAGCCGGGAATACACAGTGGATCGCGCCAAACTCTTTGCATGCACGCTCTGTGTTCGGTCCCATTCCGCCTTTTCCAACGATCACTCTTACGCCGGTAAGTTTAGTAAATTCATACTCAAATTTCTCCATACGCATAGATGTTGTCGGTCCAACAGAAACCATTTCATAATCATCCTCAGTTCCCTCGATCTTACGAACGATTGGACCAGCATGAAAAATCGCTTTGTCCCTGATATCGTATGGAAGTTCTCTTCCGTACTCAACCAGGCGGCGGTGTGCCACGTCACGGCAGGTCATCAGCTCTCCGTCCAGCCATACAATGTCACCGATCTTGATGTCGGCCAGATCTTCTTCACTGATTGGTGTAATAAGAACTTTTTTATCTCCTCTGATTTCAATCATGTTTTTCCCTCCGTTTATGCATTGAATTTCCATGTAGAATGTGTATCACAGGTTACTGTAAGGTCAGAATTTACGATCAGATGACCACGGCGGTGTGACCAGCAGCCTACATTTACTGCTACACCGATTGTAGATGGATGACGTGCTGTGTTCTCGATATTAACGCCCATCACCGAATATTTTCCACCCATTCCCTGCGGTCCAAGGCCGATTGCATTGATCCCGTCTTCCAGAAGCTTCTCCATTTTTGCTGCGTTTGCGTTGTCATTATGAGAACCGATTGGGCACATTAATGCTTTCTTGGAATTGAGAGCTGCTGTTTCTATAGAGGTTCCTACACCTACACCAACAAGAAGCGGAGGACAGGCATTCAGCCCATAAGTTGTCATCTGGTCAAGGACGAAATCGGTAACTCCTTCGTATCCCGCCCCTGGCATAAGTACCATTGCTTTTCCCGGAAGAGTACATCCGCCTCCTGCCATATATGCATAAATCTCACATTTATCACTGTCCGGAACGATATCCCACCATACAGTCGGAGTTCCTTTTCCAACGTTTTTCTTGGTGTTATACTCGTCGAAAGTTTCTACGGAATTATGTCTTAATGGTGCTGCGAAAGTAGCCTGTACAACAGCTTCTTTCAGAAGGGCCTCCAGCTCGTTGATGTATGGGAAGTTGGTTCCGCATTTCAGCCAGAACTGAAGAACTCCAGTATCCTGACAGCTTGGTCGGTTCAGCTCTACAGCCAGTTCCTGATTCTTAGTCATTGTCTCATAAAGCACTTTTGGAAGTGCTGCGCTTTCCTTAGAGCCAAGCTCCTCCAGTTTTTCTACTACATCGTCTGGTAATTTTTTTCCGATATGGGCAACAAAATCTGCTACCATATCTGTTAATTCTTTAACTCCATTTTCCTTAGTCATGATTTACCTCCTGATCATTAAATAGTTTCTCGGTTAAGTGGAGAATGTCTGGCAGGGAGCATTTCCCTGTGTTTGGCTGTTTCTTTTTGGTTATTTAGCTAAAGCAGTGATTTTCTGCTTTATATCATATTGTTTACCTTCCCCTCTTACGGATAGAACGGAAAAAGGACAGGCAGCAGTATCATACAGATTGCAAATGATACCAGAATCAACGGTAAACCTGCTTTCACATAATCCTTGAATTTATATCCTCCAAGTCCTACTACCATAGTGTTAGCAGGCATTCCAATAGGTGTAGCATATGCACAGGATCCTGCGATCACAGTTGCGATAACAACTGCTCTCGGATCAGCCCCAAGGTTGTTTGCCAGAGAAACTGCTATTGGAAGCATCAATGCTGTTGTGGCTGTATTTGACATAAAGTTTGTCAGCGCACAGGTTACAATGAATATGACCAGAAGAAGCACAATCGGGCTCGGGTCCGCACCCAGAAGTCCTACGATCTTATCTGCTATCAGTTCACCGGAACCTGTTGACTCCAGGGCCTGAGCAAGTGTAAGAGATCCTCCAAAAAGGAGTACTACTTTCAGGTCAATAGAAGCAAGGGCTTCTTTCTCTGACAGAACTCCAAACAATACCAGGATCATTGCTCCGACGCATGCAGAAATCTCAATACTGACTCCAATCGTATCCTCAAAAATCATTGCAAGAATCACAAGTATAAGGACTACCAAGGAAACAATCTGTTTCCATTTCGGTACATCACTGAAATCCTTCTGTTTTTCAACGGCTGCCCCTGCAGTTTCTTTTCCATCCGGAAGAAATCTGTAGCCAATGAACACAAAGTAGATAATTCCCATCAGAAGCATTGGGATTCCCACTGGTGCATACATGAAGAAGCTTGTGGAAAGTCCTATTTCCTGAAGTGCGTTTACACCCATCAGATTTCCGGGAGCGCCGATAATGGAAAGATTCCCTCCAAGTGCTGCTGCAAATACCAGAGGCATCAAAAGGCGGCTTCTTGAATATCCGGATTCATCGGCAATTCCACAGACTACAGGAATCAACACCGCTGCCGTACCTGTGTTTGATAAAAATCCAGACATCAAGCCTACGATTACCATGATCGCAATAACCAATGTTTTTTCTGTTTTAGCAAATTTAGTGACCAAACCTCCTATTTTATTCGCCATTCCTGTTTCAAAAAGTGCCTGGCCTACTACAAACATGCCTACACAAAGGATTACGTTACTGTTTACATACTGTGAAAACGTTGTAGATACATCCACTACTCCGGTAAGGGTCAATCCAATTGCACAGATTGAAGCTGTAAGTCCAAGTGGTATCTTTTCGAGGATGAAACTAATGATCGTAAACACAAGAAATAACAGTGTGATTGTTTGCTGAGACATTTTATTGATCTCCTTTCACTTTTTCTTTGTGATTTCTTTTTTCTTTTCTCTTATGTCGTACTTTTCAGTCTTATTTGTGTTAGTCTCTCTTGAAAGGTACCGGCCGTGCACATTTCCTTTGATAAGTTGATTATAAACCGTGTATGTACAAAAAAACAAATTAATGCATTGCATATCCCCATAAAAAAAATTTATAATCATGATTTTAACAGCTGTCTTTTGTGCAATATTACTACAAAGAAAAAATTTAGAAATAAATATGGAAATCCTTATAGGTATGTGGTATTTTTTATTTGAAAAGAGGTACTTACTTATGACACTTAACCAACTCCGTTACTTTTGCACAGCCAGCCGCTGTCACAGTATTACCAGGGCAGCCGAGGAATTATATGTTACCCAGCCCACCATATCCGTAGCCATCCGTGACCTGGAAATTGAGTTCGGTATCAGCCTTTTTTATAGGAAAGGAAACAAGCTGATCCTTACTGAAGAAGGCGAAGAACTTTATAACAAAGCCACCTACATTCTCCAGTACTGCAACGAACTGCAGGCAGATTACTCCAGTATGGCCAGAGTAAAGCCTCCTCTTCGTATCGGAATCCCGCCTATGCTGAGTACTGTATTTTTCCCTGAACTTCTTATCGCATTTCACCGGCAATATCCGGAAATCGCTGTTGTTCTGGAGGAGTATGGCTCTGTCCGTGCCTGCAATCTGGTGCAGGATGACACTCTGGATCTGGCTCTGGTAAATATGGAACAGTATAATATCGATAAGTTTAATAAGGCTCTCCTGGCCAACGACCAGGTTGTTTTTTGTGTGAGTAATAATCACCGGCTGGCAGACAAAAAAGTTGTTACCACAAAAGAAATGTCTAAAGAATCTTTAATCTTTTTTAATGCCGATTCCGTACAGAACCAGCTGTTGAAAACACGCTTCGAAATGGGCGGTTACGTCCCGAACATCGTCATGCACAGCAGCCAGATTTATACTATTTTGCAGTTGGTAAAAACCTGTAAATATGGAAGCTTTCTCTATTCCAGCATGACCGGCAAATTTGCCTCTTCCGGCATAAAAGGAATTCCCCTCAGTCCGCCCATCCACATAAAGATCGGAATGGTATGGAAAAAGGGGAAATATATCAGTGACAATATGCAAAAATTCCTGAGCTTCACCAGGATGTACTATCGTGAACATCCACTGATTTAAAAGCTCCATTAATGAAGTATGAGTATAGCCATTCCCTCTATCCAATCAGTATCACAACCTTGAACCACTGTCTGTCGTAGGAAATATCCAGCGTGCCATCATATTTATCCGCGATTTCTTTTACAGAAGAAATCCCGATCCCGTGAGCGCTCTGATCCTCTTTATCAGAAATAAATCGCCCCTTTTTCTCTGTGATTTCATTGATTTTGCTGTTTATAAGCTCAAAGCTGAAATATCCGTTTTCTGTATAGCGGCATCTGAGCTCCAGCTTTCTTTTTGCGGCATCGTCAATTTTCCGGCAGACTTCAATGGCATTGTCCAGAGTATTGGCAAAAATCGTACAGAGGCTGACATCGTCGATAAACATCATTTTATCAATGTCGATATTGAGAAACGCGTCAATGAAAGCGTCTGTCATCATCTGGTACTTTACATTGATCACAGCATTCACAACGCTGTTCCGGCAAAATTTACGATTGGCAGTCTGCATATAGCCCGAGATACTGCGAAAATATTCTTTTGCTTCAGAGAAATCTCCTTCATCCAGAAGATTTCCCACAACTGAAAGATGATTGTTCATATCGTGACGGAATTTACGGATCTGATCCTGATTATGTTCCAGTTCTTCATAATAATTTTTCTGAAGCTGAAGATTTTTTCGTTCCAGATCTGCATGAAGCCCATCCGCAAGGTAGGCGGCAAAACGCACACTTCCAATATTGGTTATCAGGCAGGCGACAATACATGGCCAGATAAAATAGGTTTTATACTCCGGAGCAAGATAAATACAGCTGAATAATGCACAAAAAGAAGCAAGACTGATTACATCCATAATCGCCCATGCCCTGTGGGTAAATATGTTCTGGATCTTTTTCAAAGAAGGACTGAACAAGTGATAAAAAGTGCCCCAGAAGACTGGACGGATCACAAAATCTGCTGAAAAACTGCATTTGCCAGCTGATCCTCCTGGTAAAAAAACTGCATAAAAATATGTCCTCCCACATCTGTATGAAGAAGATTAACAGAGGCTGCAATAGGCAGAAAAATAAAGATCATGGAAATTTTTACAATCCATTTTCCCCGATAAAGCATAAAATTTGCCAGGACAAATAAAATCAGAGCCACAGAAATATTGGTCATGTCTTTTGGAAATACCACAAGAGTAGAAACGATGGTGTAAAGCAGAAGGCCAGGTAAAAATAAAAGCTTTCCTTTTCGTCTCTTCATAGTACAGTCTATACATTTCATAAAGAAATAACCGGTAATAAATTCCATAACATTTGCCAGTCTGCAAAATACAAAAATAATAGCGGATGAACTCATAAAAATACTCCTGTTTTTCAGTTTAACATAGTTCTTGCAAAGGCCACTGCAAGAGTCTGTTTGTAAGCACGGCTTACAGGAAGCTCTTCACCGCTACAGATGCAGGAAGTGCTTTCCACTTTGGATATACAGTTCATATTTACAAGATAACGGTTATGGATACGCTGAAAAAAGTCCGGTGCTTTCGCTTCTACTTCGTCTAATTTTTCATAAAAGGATATCTGTTCTCCATTTTTCTGCACAGCTCATACATTTCGTCTGTCACTTTTAAAATAGGTGATCTCCCGGATACTTAAACGCAATGTTCCGGATTTCTGCTGTACCATATAGAACTGTTCCTGCTGAGCAGAAAGCTCTTTTACCGCGCTTTCCAGCACTTCCTTTATTTTCTCTTTTTTATAGGGTTTTAAAATATAATGAAAGGCATGTACCTCATACCCCTGGAAAACATAATCCGGATAGGCAGTAACAAAGATGATCAGTACCTTTTTATCAAATTTCCGGAGGACTTTTGCCGTATCCATTCCTCCCATTCCAGGCATTTCAATGTCAAGAAATAAAATGTCCGGCTCATTTTTATCCATGTGCTCCAGAATACAATTTCCTGATTCGTATTCCTCTATTTCATAAGCAAAAGCCATAAAATCAAGCTGGACTTCGATTAAATGACGCAGGTCCTTACGAAGCTTTTTGTCGTCGTCACAGATTGCTATTTTCATGGTAAAACTCCCTGATATCTGGTTTTATTTTATTGCGATATTATCATATCATACAAACTTTACAAAATCCATGTCAAAAATAACAGGAACTGAAGAGAAATCCCCCTCCTGTTTTCCTATAATAAGATCAACGACAGACAAGGGAGGATGCAGCATGTTAAAAGTAGAAAAGCTGAACAAAAGTTATACAAATGGTGTAAATACTTATCCGGTATTAAAAGACGTTTCTCTTCATGTAAAAAAAGGAGAATTTGTAGCAGTCATGGGACCGTCCGGAAGCGGGAAAACAACTCTTTTAAATTGTATTTCCTGTTTTATTCCCCATGACAGTGGAAAAATCCAGCTGGGGGATATGGATATCTCCAGTCTGAGCGAACGTCGCCTTGCCCGTGTAAGAAATGAAAAACTGGGCTTTGTCTTTCAGGACTTTATGCTTCTGGATGGTCTGACTGTCCGGGAAAATATCTGTCTTCCACAGATTATTGCCAGGAAGCCTGTTGCACAGATGGAAGCAAAATCAGAAAACTTATGCAGTCTTTTTGGAATTAATAAGATCATGGACAAGTATCCGGCAGAGATTTCAGGCGGAGAAAAACAACGGACTGCTGTAGCAAGGGCTCTGATAAATAATCCATATATTATTCTTGCAGACGAACCTACAGGAAACCTTGACAGCAGATCCTGCAAGGCAGTGATCGACGCTTTTCTGCAGGCAAAAGAACAGATCGGAGCCACTATTTTCATGGTAACACATGACAGCTATGCTGCCTCTTTCTGCGATAGAGTTATTGTATTAAAAGATGGAGAAATTCACCAGGAAGTAAAAAGAACAGGAACACGACGTGAGTTCATGGATGAGCTTCTTGATATTTTAAGAGAGCTTGGAGGCGATGAGGACAATGAATAAAATTTATAAAAAGCTTCGTCAAAATACAAAAGGACAGTATTATTTATTAAGCTTCTGCGTATTTTTATCTGTTCTTCTTGTGACCTCTTTTTCTCTTATGTATTTTGGTCCTACCGTACAGGACTTCCTTCCTGAAGGTGGTGATACCAGAAAAATGGCAGTTCTCCTTCTGGGAGTAACTGCAGTAGGATGCTTTGTATTTACCGTATATGCCTTCGGTCTTTTCTTCCGTTTTAAGGCAAGAGAATATGGTATCTTAATGGCTCTGGGCACAGAAAAAAAGCAGCTGAAAAAGCTTCTTTTCCAGGAACTTTCCACAGTAACAGCTCTGTCTTCTCTTGTGGGGCTTCTCATTTCTGTTCCGGTCTCCTTTCTGATCTGGAAGCTCTTTGAACTGTTTATTATCTCCAATGAGCAGATGACTTATCGGTTCGGAGCCACAGGATTTCTTCCGGGAATTCTTTTTGCCTTTGTTCTTGCCTGTGTTCTGGGGATTGCAGGCAGAAGGTTTATTAACCGTTCTGATATTATGGAGATTCTCCGTACACAGCAGAAAACAGAGATGGTAAAAGAAATCAAAGGATGGACCTTTCCTGTTGGAGTAGTGCTGACAGTTCTCGGACTTCTTCTGGGCGCAAGTGTTAAAGAGGTTTCCGCAAGAGTTTTTGGAATTGGACTTCCGGGAGTCGTAAATCTGTTTTATCTTCTGTCTCTTGCCGGGATTTATCTGATTCTTTTGTCTGCAGTTGCACAGAGCCGTGCCAGGAAAAACAGAAGCAAATATTATGGAAACCTTGTTTCCATCAGCCTTATGCGTTTTACCGCAAAGGCAACAACAAAGAATATGTGCGTGATGACGCTTCTTATCTTTGTATGCGGTTTTTCTGCTTTTTACGGAATGCAGTATATACTTGCCGGAGGCGGAGTACAGACAAAAAACAGTAAGGATTTTTCACTTCATTATCCTGTTCTTGAAGATCAGATCGGAAAAAAAGAAATTTACGATACTGCCTCTTCTTATAGCATTGCAGTGACTGATTTTACGGAACATACGGCAACTAATCTTGTTGTGTCTTACAATGCCAAAGATTTTGATGAAGAGACAAGCAGATATATTGAAGTTTACCGTGATAAAGAAATGGCAGCCATTTTTGTTTCGGAAAGTGATTTTGAAAAGATATCCGGACAGGATATTACCGTAGCGCCGGGAACTTATCAGACCATTACCACAACCGATTATAACAACTTTTATGAGTATGAAGACGGCTTGCAGGAGGTCATGAATCCGGATACCGAGAAAACATATCCTCTCACTTATGGGGGAACAATAGAAAACGATGTTCTGGCTCCTTTCAGCGAACCATTTGCCTATGTTGTGAATGATGAAGCATACCGGGAGATGACAGAAGGGGTGCAGGATGCCTATAAAGAAAGAGTCATTTCCTTTAATGCAGTCAATGCAGAGGATTCCTATGATTTTGCCAGGGCGCTTCTTGAACAGTATGTAGAACATGCCACAGACCTTTCCAATCACATGGGGAACTGGAATATATGGGCTCAGAAAATATCGGATGAAACCGGAAAAGAGTATGGCTATGGGGACAGGATTCATATGACCATAGATAACAACATGCTCCTGGGGGACTGGAAATATGCCCCCGCATTCAATATCATTACCGTGCAGGACAGAATGCAGCTGATCAGTGTTTATGTCATGTTATGTCTTTATATTTTTATTATTTCTCTAGCTGCAGTCAGTGTTATGGCATATGTCCGAAGTATTTCTGTTGCAGAAGATAATAAAGGGCTTTTTGAAAGTCTCACAAAACTTGGAGCAGATCATCGCTATAAGAGAAATGTGCTGAAAAAACAGATCGCATGCATTGTACAGTATCCTGGCATCATTGGATGTGTTCTCACCTTTGTCTTTGCTTTTATAATGAATTTTATGAATGACGGCAGGATTAATTCCGTAGAAACCAAAGCCCTTACACTTCTAACTGTTATGCTGGTTGGAATGGGAATTGCTCTGTATACTATTTATAAATATTCTCTGTATAAAGCGGAGAAGATCGTGAAATAAAATTTTCTGAAATCCGGGCAGTATAAAAAACAGGAACAGGTCTCCATTTCAGCTAAACTAAAAATCTGCACCTGTGTCCTTACTTATTTTCCAGCTGTATTTAACTGGTTCCGGTCAACGTAACAGCTCTGGTCAGCCCCATTCCTTCTAAAATATCTATACCAGATATCTGATTCTTTTTATATGAAACTTCCCCTCTTTATTATTTCCGCAAATGATATTGCCTGCCTCTGATATCTCTCACATAACTGCCAGAAGAAGAGTTCCCACCGTCATGCACATTACGCCCAATGCTGCTTTTTTAGTCAGTTTTTCATGAAATACAGCCCACGAAAATGCAATGGTAACAAGAATGCTTAATTTATCCACAGCAACAACCACACTTGCCGGGCCCTGCTGCAAAGCATGGTAATAACAGAGCCAGGAGGCTCCTGTGGCAAAACCGGACAGAATGATAAAGGCAAGCTCCTTTTTTTCAGTTTTTCTTATCTGACGCTGTTTTCCGGTTATAAAAACCATCAGCCAGGCCATGATCAGCACAACTGTAGTACGAATGGCTGTTCCCAGATTTGAGTCAATATCCTGGATTCCAATTTTTCCAAGGATTGAGGTAAGGCTTGCAAACACCGCTGATAAAACAGCATAGATCAGCCAGCTTCCATGCTTCTCTTTTTCCTGTTTCAACTGTGTTTCTTTTCGGGAAATCATCAGCATAATCCCCGCTGCAATCAGCACAACTGCAGCTGCTTTTCCCCAGGTCAGCCCCTCGTCCAAAAAAATCAATGCCAGAATTATAGTTAGAATTGTGCTGGATTTATCTACTGGTACAACCTTATTAATATCGCCTTTCTGTAATGCATGGAAATAGCACAGCCAGGAGGCTCCTGTGGAAAGCCCTGACAATACCAGAAATACCATTGTCCGTGTACCTATTTTTCCAATCCCGCTCCCGGCTCCTGTAATCAGAACCATCAGCCAGGAAAATATCTGTACAACAACTGTTCGAATGGCTGTAGCCACATCGGAATCTGTTTTCTGTATTCCGCATTTTGCAAGAATTGCTGTAATTCCTGCAAAAAACGAAGAGCCTATTGCATAAAAAATCCACATAACTGCCTCCTTTATCCTGAGTTCTGTCACCTTCACCATTGAATCAAGGGTTACTTTTTCAATCTCTGCAATACCTGTCAGGATGTACAGTAAAAAATCATGCACTTTGGTCTTTTTTGATTCAATCAGATACTCCGTCCAAATCCTTATTAATGAAAAAGCACAGAAAAATTCCTGTGCTTTTTCATAAGCTACTGCATCGGACACATCACAATAATTCTTTGCGGCGCAGTCTGCGGAGGAATGCTTTTTGTCACAGAGCTATAGTAAACCAGCAGATCCTGCCCTTCCGGGCTGCACATAAAACGCTGCCCGTTCAAAGTGCGTATATTTGTGACAGGGGAAAGATTCAGTTTCAGAGATCCATCTTCTGCAGTCAGCGTATCATCAAAAAACTTCAGCGCGACATCCTGCCCGGCTCTTAATGCAGTCACCAGTTCCGCCTGATACTGGGGTGGAAAAATAGCCGGTGCAGGAAGGCTGGTATCATAAAAAGCAGCTACCTTTATCCCCCGCCTGAGTCTGGTGTTATCCACAACAATGGTATCACCCGACACCACAAAATTCACAATTTCTCCATCTGTATCAACGGAAATCAGAAGCGAGCAGCAGGAACCTCCGCTCCTGATATCCCGGATTACTCCAGTTACCTTTTCATAAGAAGAAAATGTCATGACAAAACCTTTTTTATTTATTTTATGAAATAAGAAACGATTCTGTTACTTCTCTGCCGGAGTTTTTCCTATCTGATATAAATGCCATCTGTCCCCACAAAAGCATCTTCCGGATATTCTGAATCCAGCAGTTCACTTCTTTTCTGTAAAAAATCCCCGTACTCATTCTCCATCAGACAATACAAAAGCTTTCTGGGCATTCCTACACAGACTCTACGTTCTTTTTCCCTGGACTCTGTTTCAGAAAAATAAGGTACTGTCAGGGAAATTTCTACATTTTTTCCGCAAAGGCGAAGCCCCTCTCCCTGTTCCATAAACAGCTCACAAAGAGGCTGATAATATGCTCTGAAAAAATCTTCCTCTCGAAATCTGATACACTCTTTTTTTTCTTTCCGGTCACTTTCAGGCTGACGTACCACTCCGCAAAGATAGCTGTGATCATAATAAGTCATACACACAGCCGCCGGAGCAGGTACATTTCCATTTACAGATTCTATATCTGAAATCTGCTGACTTCCCTTTTTCAAAGCCTGCTCTCTTCTGTTGCTTCCTCCTTTTGCTTCCCACACACTCCACTGGTTTTTAGGTATGCTCAGTCCGATCATATCCTGCCGCCATTCACTGTTAAAGAAGTCAATAAATTCTTTCTGATCAATACTGCTGATCAGGTTCAGATGCGTCAGATAGTCTGCTCCGTAAAGCCTTCCGCTGATAAGCTTTGTCAGAAACATTCCCATATAATAGGACATCACACTCTTTTCAGAAGAATCCAGATAAGCAATCCGTTTTGCTTTTTTCAGACGGTCCCCCTCTGTGTCAAGAGCAGTCTCCACAAGAAACATTTTATAGGTAAGCTCCAGCTTCTTTTTTGATAAAAAAGAAGCTGTCATTCTCTGGATAGGCATTCCGCAGGTAACCACTGCATGGAGCAGCTCCTTATTAGAAAATACCAACTCTGTATTTTTATTTACCAGGCCCGTAGTGCTGCCACAGTCCTCCTGCTCCAGGGATATCGTATACGTTTTATCTTCTGTTAAAATCATAATCCGTCTCCTTGAAAAATGATAAAATTTCTGCTTTTATTGTATCATTTTTTGAATGATTTAGGCAATGGATTTTAACGAAATCTTCCTGTTACTCACCCCATATGGAATTTCATTTTACACTGGAATTTAAGATTTCAAATCAGCTGATCCTCCTATTCGCACACTTCCGTTTTTATGACATAAAATATATGGTATCTCAATTTATCAGAAAGGATTTGTTCATGGAAAATTATCATGTGAACCGTTCCTGTGGACGTCCATACCATGCAACCTGCGGTATGGCTAAAGCACAGATGGCAGCCAGGTCTTCTTCCTGTCCGTGTACAGAACAGCATAAGAATCAGTCCTGTGCCTGCCGTATGCCCAATACAGTTACAATAAATCCGGAAATGTACACCCATGCAGATCATATGGAGCCAGCAATGGCATATGTGCCCTGCCAGCAGCTTACCACTACCTATGATCTGTGTTATGCACTGAATGTGGGAACGATTTTTCCGCAGCTTTGCAAACCATTTTGCGGAAAGAGAGGTGGACGAAGATGATGTATCAGAATTCTTCAGGCTCCAAAGCACAGCTTCTTCAGAAAATCAATGAAGTCAGCTTTGCAGTCAATGATATTCTCCTTTATCTGGACACACATCCCTGCTGCGAAAAAGGAATGGCACTTTACCGTGAATATGCAGCAGAACGAAAAAAGCTGATGAAAGAATATGCGCAGTGTTATGGTCCTCTTACTGTAGATGATGCTCTGGAATCAGACGGAAACACCTGGAAATGGATGGAACAGCCATTCCCATGGGAAACGGAAGGAGGATGCAGATAACTTATGTGGAATTATGAAAAAAGATTGCAGTATCCCATCAACATTAAAACCCCTAATGCGAAGCTTGCTCAGTTTATCATGAGCCAGTATGGTGGCCCGGACGGTGAGATCAGTGCTTCCCTCCGCTATCTTTCCCAGCGCTTTTCCATGCCAAACCGAATGGCAGCAGCTGTACTAAACGATATAGGCACGGAAGAGTTGGCCCATCTGGAGATGGTATCTACTATCGTTCACCAGCTTACCCGCGATCTCTCCATGGAGGAAATAGAAAAAAGTGGTCTGGGCGCCTATTATATTGACCATACGGTAGGCATATGGCCTCAGGCTGCGGGTGGGATCCCATTTAACGCCTGTGAATTCCAGAGTAAGGGCGATCCCCTTACCGATCTTTTTGAAGATCTTGCAGCAGAGCAAAAAGCCCGTGCCACCTATGACAATATTCTCCGTGTGGTACGCAACATCCCTGAGATTGCAGATCCCATCCGATTTCTCCGTGCAAGAGAAGTGGTTCATTTTCAGAGATTCGGTGAAGCTTTGCGAAGTGTACAGGAACAGCTTGACTCCAAAAACTTCTACGCCTTCAACCCGTCCTTTGACATGCCCTGCGAGGCTTCCTGCAAAAAATGCTGATAAAAATCCCCCGGTCGTTACGGCCGGGGAATTACTTAAAATTTACTCAATAATATATGCGTTGACAATTTCTCCATAATATGCAATATGTACATCCCGATTAGAGCCTGTAAAAGAACTCTCTACATTCTGAGGATAAAATTTTTCTACAGTTTCTTTTTCCATTGCATTAATATCCTGCTTCTGTTTGTAGACAATCCTGCACTCCAATGTAAGAGGAAGCTCTTTAATTCCTGGAACGGAAATGCTTTCCGGCTCTTCCAGAGTCAGGCCAAGTTCTTTGAGCTTGTTCACGTCACGTCCGGATTTTGAACCGCAAAAACCAAGAGCTTTTTTCTGGCTGTCATCAAGGGGTATATTTACTGTAAATTCTCCATTCTGTTCCAGAAGCTCTCTTGTAAATCTTCCCTCTCTGATCACAGTAATAAAAACAGGTTTTCCCCATTCAATTCCAAGCATTCCCCAGGAAATTGTCATGGAATTTACCCTCTCATCTGATTTTGATGTAATCAGAACACCTGATTTTACACCGTTTAAAATCTGTCCTGTATACTCAAATACATCAATCTTTTTCTTCATTTCCTGAATCCTCCGTTTCATTTTCCAGAATTTACTTGTAAAAATAATGAATTCTTTTTTCTATCATATTCCAATTTCTATTTGTTTACAAGTCCTATAATCAAGCATATTTTAACACAGCTTTTGCCTCTTTTTGTATCATGCATATAAACTGTTTACAAGTGCTTTTCTGCCTCTATATTGCAAATACTATTTTACAGCTTCCAACTCCTTTTATCACTACTCTGGATGTACTCAGTTTTTGCCGACAACTAAACGGAGCATGGAAATGTAACAGTCTCAAGTCAGTTTTTTTCATTTTCTATATATTCAGAAGGGCTCATCCCTGTCCATGTATGAAAAATACGACTGAAATAAAACTGATCTTTATATCCTACCTGTGTTGCTACATCCTTGACAAATACCTTATCCTGGCTTCCTAAAAGTTCCTTTGCTTTTTCCATTCTCAGTTCTGTCAGATAATTATTAAAGGACTGTCCCTCATATTTCCGAAATAATCGGCTCAGATATGTCTGAGAAACTCCCATTTCATGGCTGACCTCCTGAAGATTCAACGGTTTTTCCATATTTCTCTGTATATAATTCCTTATTTTATTAAAGTAGTCCTCTGCTGACGTTTTTTGTACACCCATTGTTTTTTCTTTCAAATCTCTGAAAAAAATATCTGATATCTGTTCTGCAAGCTGACTCATATCACCGGCATTGCTGAATGCTTCATCCATCAGATATTCATAATCTCTGTATTCACCGTTTCCTGCTCCGTATCGTTGCAGCATATAGCAAATCTGTCGTACCCTGCACTCTACCCAAAGCTGTGTTCTCTGTTCTTCTCCCCAGGTATAAAGCAATTCTCTCACCGTTTTTTTCAGACTGTCGTACTGCCTGGATTTTATCATACTCTCCAGCTTTTGAAGATAGCTGTAATCATTATCCTGAGAAGAAACAAATTCTTCTCCTGTATTCATAATAAGCATCTGATTCTTTCCAAGAATAATGCTCTCATCCAGAACACGGTAAAGTCTTTTTATCATATTCCCAATGGTCTGCCGGGCAAACGGTTCCCGAAAAATAACTGTTGTTATATATTCTGCTTCCGGCTGTTCTTTTTTTATCTGATGACTGATAATATCCACATAGTCTCCGCATACAATTTCTTCCGGACAAAGATATAATGTTTCCTGATCGTCACGCCCATATGAAATCATCCATTCATTAATGTCAGAAAATACCTCACTGTTACATCTGTCCGAAAAACGGGATAAAATGCCATTTCTTCTGACAATCGCTCCGTAATAACAATTTGACTGAAAATATTTTTCAATTTCAATTTCATCCACCGGAAGCTGATTTACCATTCTGTGAATCAGGATATTTCTCTGATAGTAGTACGTCTGTTTCAGTTTCTTTCCCAGTTTCACAAACAGTTTTTTTATATCTGACGGAACAATTGGTTTAAGGATATAATCCGAAACTCTGTACTGAATTGCCTGTTTCGCATATTCAAATTCCTGATATCCACTTACAAGTACACAAAGCATTTCCGGATATTTCTCACGGATTCTCTTTACAAGTTCCAGTCCGCTCATTACCTGCATCTGGATATCTGTGATTAAAATATCCGGCTGAACACCTTTTAACTTTTCCATAGCTTCTGTTCCGTCATATGCGATTTCTGTTACCTGAAATCCATCGCACTTTTTTTCAATTACTGTTTTTAACAGATTTACTGATGTTGGTTCATCATCCACAATCATTACCTGATACACTGTCATCCTCCCTTCTGTTTCTGACGCCTACTGTAATACTGAATCCATCCTGACAGTTTTTCATATCAAAAATAACTCTGTCTGTATACATAAGGAACATTCTTGCATAAGTATTTGCAAGTCCCATGCCTCCAATTTCCAGTTCGATATTACTTTGGCTTCTCATAATCTTCCGCCGTATGTTTTCCATTTTATTTTCCAGTTTCAGAGAAATCTGTTCTGTAATTCCGTCCCCATTATCATGTACACGAATATACCATCCCTGTTCATCTCTCCAGCCCTGTACACATATTTTCATAATGTCTTTTCCATTTTTATATCCATGCTGAATACTGTTTTCTACCAGCTGCTGAATCACAATTTTTGGAAGAACTTCTCCTTCTATAGATAAATCATAATCTACTGTTACTTCCAGCCTGTGCTCATATCTGGATTTTAAGAGATAAATATATTTATCCAGATAAGCAAATTCCTCTTTTACTGTAGCGTATCTCTCCTTATTATTAGCGGAATAGCGCAGCATTGCTGCCAGACTTCCACATATTTCGCAAATTTCTTCATCCTCATCCACAATCCCTCTGTTAGAAATTACATTTAAAACATTATATATAAAATGAGGATTCACCTGTGCCTGCAGCGTGTCAAACTGAGCCTGCAGCTGAAGAAGAGAGATTCTTTTTTCTTTCACCATAGCTTCATTTAAGCGTCTGATCAGTTTTTGATAGGCAATGCTCAGAGCTTCCATTTCATCATCTGTATTAAAAATCACAGGCTCCATATCCAGATTTTCAATCCCTGTATTTTCCATCTGATCTCTCAGCTGCATGATCGGACGTGAAAGCTTATTGGCTATGATCACCGCCACTGCCTCCGAAATCACAAAGCATCCTAAAGCTAAAAAAGCTGATAAAAGTACTACCTGTTTCATATCAGCAAACATTCCCTGACTGTCCTGTACTACCGCTGCACGGATCGCTGACTTTTCTGAAGTATGCACTGCTGCAATCCGATAGTCGCCTTTATCTGTTCCGGTTTGCAAAAACTTTTCCTGCATGTTAAAAATATGATCCGTAAACTGCTCCGGAAATTTTTCCGACTCATAAAAAATCCTTCCATCTGGAAGATACACAATTACTTTTACATTAGCGTCCGGTACATAAAGAACAGATTCTAATTTTTCCGCCTCGTTTTGGACTTCTATATATCCAAAATTTCCTCCCTGAATTTTTCTTGCAAGAGAAAACACTTTTTCTGAACCGCGAAGTCCCCATCTGTCTTCATGGGGTGGAACCAAAACAACTTTGCCTTTGGCCGCTGCTGCATCTGAAAGCCAGGAAATCTCTGAAATATTCCGGTTTCTGTCAATAATTCCCGATCCGGTATTTGTACTGCTGAATACATCTCCCATTTCATTAAATACCAGTACTCTGTAAAAATCTCTGTTCAGATAATAAAGAGATAAACCTGATGTAATTACTTCTCCCTGTTTTTTTCTTTCCTGATCAGCTCCTGTTTCATGATACCTGGGCATTGCCTGAATTGCAGAGAGCATGTCTGGATCTGATACAATATAATCTGTTACCTGTTTCATGGATTCCACCATATTATCCATATTCACAGTTAATTGTTCTGCATAAAACTCTAGATTTTGTCTTGTCATCTCTGTAATATGTTTTGAATTAAACTGATAATAAACAATTCCCAGAATAGCCGATATAAAAAATACAATCACAGAGAATCCAATAATCAGCTTTGTTCGAAATTTCATCGTTCATCTCCTTTAATTTACCGACAATATAAACATTATAAATACCCCCCCCCTCATTTTTCAATGTTTTTCATATAATTCACTGAATTTACCTTCAGTAATTTCGAAATTGGAAATAAGGAAAAAGAAATCTTCTGTATCATAAAAAAAAGTATCACAGAACTGAACGAACAGCTCTGCAATACCCTCTCTTGAAAACGTATCAGCCTTTTACAGCTCCTGCTACCATACCATCAACAATTTTCTTATTAAAGATTAAAAACAGAATCAGCATAGGAACCGTAATAATCAGCACATCAGCAAAAAGCAGATTATAAGAACTGGAATACCTTCCCATAAAATTATACAAAGTAAGCTGAACTGTTACATTGTCATTTCCAGGAAGAAAATACAAAGGATTTGTAAAATCATTAAAAATAGTAACAGCATTTAAAATAATGATTGTAGATGTAACCGGCTTTAACAGTGGAAAAATAACCTTCACAAACATTCTTCCTCTGGTACATCCGTCAATATACCCGGCCTCCTCTAATTCTACCGGAATTGTATTCATAAAACCTTTATACAGCATAATGGTAAACGGAATCTGAAGAGCAGTCTCTACCAGGATCATTCCAAACATGGTTTTATAAATATGCAGCCCCTGCATCACCCATATTGTAGGAAGTATTGCCGGAGGGATCATAAGTCCTGTCATAACAATTGTATCTACTGTTCTGGTGGTTCTGTCCGATCTTCTCTGAAGCACATAGCCAGCCATAGAACCGGCAAGAATCAGTATAAGAAGAGAACCGGCTGTCAGAATAATACTGTTTTTAAAAGCAGTAAGGATCTGATAATTATTTGCAGAAATTACCTCCTTAAAGTTTTCCCACATCCATTCTGTAGGCAGCGAAAGATTAAGCAGATTAGCCTCTCTTCTGTCTTTCAGAGAATTTACAAACATAAATACAAACGGCACTGCAAAAATAAGAATCCCAAATATGCAGCCCAGAATATCACCCAGAAGTGTCAGTCTTTTTTTCTTTTTCATTTTAGTTATACACCTCTCTTCTGTTCAGAAATCTCTGAAGAGGAAATGCAATTATAGCAATCAATATGAACATAATTACATTGCCTGCTGTTGACAGTCCGTAAAAACCAGAAGCATACTGTTTATAAACAACAGAGGATAAAACGTCTGTTGCAAATCCCGGACCGCCTTTTGTCATTGCCCAGATCAGATCAAAGCAGCGAAGTCCTCCGATCAAAGACAATGTAATAATTGTATTCGTTGATGTACGTACAAGAGGCATCACAATATGCCTGATTGTCTGCCAGCGGGTTGCACCGTCAATGGACGCTGCCTCATAATAACTGGAATCAATAGACGTGATCCCTGCTATAAAAATAACTGTAGAAATACTTACGCCTTTCCATACATCTACTGCAATGACTGAAAACAGTGCCAGATTTGTATCCCCCAGCCAGTTTGGTCCCGCAATACCAATTGCCTCTAACACAGCATTGATCAGACCCTTACTTGGATGCATTAAAGCCTTAAATACAATACCTATCGCAACCGCACTTACAAGGTTCGGAAAAAATACCAGTGCCCTGAGAAAATTCTTTGTTCTGATCTTGCTGGTAAGAAACAGAGCAATAAAAAATGCAATCACAACCTTCAATCCGCTTGTCATAAAAGCATAGATCAATGTATTTCTTACAGATATGCTTAAAGAACGCTCTCCAAAAAATGTCTTGAAATTATCAAGTCCGCAAAATGTAAATGATTTCAGATCCCACACTGTTAAACTAAAAAATAGTGATGTTACCATAGGAATGATAAAAAAAACCAGAAAAATGGTCAATGCCGGAACAAGAAACCATGTACTGTATACCTTCTTTTTATTCATGCTTCACTTTCCTCTCCTGACGGAAAACAGCCGTCTGTATTAGCTGCAGACGGCTGTTTTATCATTTTTATTCCCAGTCCAATCCAAGCTGCGTAGCCTGTTTTTTACAGTCATCATCATATGCCTGTGCAGCTTCCTCTGCTGTTGTCTGGCCTGTTGCCAGCTCAGAGCAGATATACTCACAGTTGGTTCCTTTTACAGCAGTCTGAAATTCCAGTGCAACATTTACCTTACCTGCATCAAAATATTCCTGTGCCTGTTTTACTGCATCATAGGAATCCTCAGGAAGCTCATATCCTTTAATACAATATGGTCCATCCGGTTTCTGAGCTTCTGTAAACGCATCCAGAGCTTCGTCTGATGTATAAAATTCCATAAATCTCAGAATATCTTCTTTTTTATCACTGTTTGCATTTCCATAAATAGATGTGGGTTCCCACACAGTCAGTCCATGATTTTCCGGATCGTCTCCCGGAATTCCCATCAGTCCGATTTTATTGACCTCATCCCCATACAGTTCATAAATGCTGGAAAGTGCCTGAGTAAGAATAAAGTAATGTCCGGCTTCTCCATTTACCAGTTTGTCACATGCATCAGCATAGGTAGTTGCTGTATAATCTTCGTTAAAATACGACTGAAGATCCTCAAGCTTCTGGAAACTCTTTAAACCTGCCTCTGAGGTTGCATATTTTGTTTCTCCTGCTTCAAACTTTTCTGCAAAATCCGGCTCTCCTGCCAGCACATTATAATGATCTCCCAAATATGGTACCTGAATCGTCCAGGAATCACCAAGTGATCCTACAACTGCATCGATTCCTGCTTCTTTCAGTACATCACAGTTTTTCAGAAAATCATCCCATGTATGAGGGATCTCCAGGTTATTTTCTTCATACACTTCTTTATTATAAAGAATCGCACCTGACATTGTAGCTGTCAGTGGAATACCGTAAACTGCCGTATCGGAACCTGCACTTACCGCAGTTTTATAAGTATCATCCAAACGTTGTGCAAATTCTTCTCCTGAAATATCAATAAAATTTTCTTCCGGATTTAACTCACCAAGTTTGGAACCGGAATTATAACCGCAAAGATCTGTCATCTCGCCGGATGCAAGCCTTGTTTTTACCTGATTGTCACCATCTCCTCCTGATGCACGGATTTCTGTTTCAATATGGATTCCTGTTTTTTCCTCACAAAGATCAAACACAGCCTGATATCCTGCTGATGCAGTATCCGGATCAATCAAAAATGTAAGCTCAGCTTCCTTATATTCCCATTCTTTCTCTCCTGCATCCTTTTTCTCTTCTTCTGCTAATACAGTGGTTGCCCCTGCAACAGTTGTTGCCGTCATCGCTGTACAAAGCAGAATGCTCATCAGTTTTCGTTTCATGTTTTCTTCCTCCTTCTTAATGGTTTTCTGTTCGCTTATGATAAATTTATTTTATCTGCAGCGCCAAAAAAAGTACATGGAGAATCAAGCCTTCCCCATGTACTTTCCAGCACAGTTATTATACAATATATTTATTTTTCAAACACAAATCTGTAATCTCCGGATCCTGTCTCTGCCTTCATATACCCTTCGCACTGAATAAATTCAAGTCCATCTGCTTCTGTTACTTTTTTCGCCCTGTCAAGGCAGATTGTGGCTGTTGTATTTGCAGGTACGGATACATGCAGAACCGCTTTTTCTCCCTGGTCCTCCCAGAACGCCTTTACCGGACCATAAACTGATTTATATTCTGCTTTCAGCCATCCCAGATTTCCGCCAAATCTTGGATAGATCACTGTATGCTTATATCCCGGCTTTTTCTCATCAATCTCAATACCTGCTGCAACACGGACCATCCACTCTCCGATTGCACCGTACGCATAATGATTAAAGGAATTCATATCCGGACTCCACATAGTTCCGTCAGGTTTTATACCATCCCAGTGTTCCCATACGGTAGTCGCTCCCATTTTTACCTGATACAGCCATGATGGAAAATCGTTCTTCAGAAGAAGATCATAAGCTTCTTTTACATGACCGTTCTGGCTGAGAGCATGGCAGAAATATGGCGTTCCCACAAATCCTGTTACAAGATGTCCATCTTCCTTATCCAGCAGTTTTAAAAGTCCGTTTACTGTTTTTTCTCTGTATTTCTCCGGAACCAGGCCAAAGTAAAGCGCTACTATATGGGCAGTCTGTGTCTGAGCAGTCATCACACCATTTCGGTCAAAGAATGTTTTTTGAAATTTTTCTACAATCTTTTTATGCAGTTCACTGTAAGCCTTTACATCCTCTGTTCTACCCAGGATCTCTGCAATTTTTACAAAAAGCTGTGTAGAATATGCAAAATAAGCAGTACAGGTAAGATCATTGGGCGTTGCGCCAAAATAGCTTCCTTCTTCTGCATCCAACGCAACCCAGTCGCCAAACTGAAGCTTATAATTCCAGATATAATCAACAGAATGATCTTTCATAAAATCAATCCACCCCTTCATACTCTGGTACTGAAGCCTCAGAATTTCTTTATCTCCATAAGTCAGATACATGGTCCACGGATTGATCACTGCCACATCTGCCCAGGCTGCCGCTGAATGACTTCCCTGCTGCAACAGCCAGTCTGCTCCTGTATTTCCTGTGATAATATCCGGAACCACATGAGCTACTCCGCCCTCAGGTGTCTGATCTGCTTCCACGTCTCTCAGCCATTTTCTGTAGAATGAGTAAGTATTCATTAAAAAGCAGGCAGTTCTGCAGAAAATCTGGGCATCTCCAGTCCATCCCAGACGCTCATTTCTCTGTGGACAGTCTGTAGGCACATCTACAAAATTTCCCTTTAATCCCCAGAGAATGTTGTGGGCAAGCTGATTCAGATCCTGATTGGAACATTCAAAGCTTCCTGTTTTCTCCATCTTCGTATGCAGAGTATAGGCTGTGAAATTTTCTACTTCCGGTTTCCCAGGGAAAGAAACTATCTTTGCATACTGGAAGCCCATAAAGGTAAATGATGGCGCATAGCTGATCTCTTCCTCCCGGGCAAAGGTATATTTCATTGCTTCTTTTGCCCCTCTTAAATTATCCAGATATACATTTCCCTTTGCATCCAGAACCTCAAAACAGTGAAGTTCAATCACATCTCCTGCTTTTCCCCGCGCATGAACCCGGATATGACCTGTCATATTCTGCCCGAAATCAATTACTGTATCTCCTTCAGGGGTTGTAAAGATTCTTTTTGCAGGAACCTCGTCCATTTCTCTTACTTTACCACTGCCCTGAGCAGTAAGAACATTCATGTCATAATCAACTGCTGAAACTGCTCTCCAGTTTCCCCCATTACTTCCCGGTTCAGCCCATCCCGGAATCTCTTTTCGGGCATCGTAAACTTCTCCATCATAGATTTCCGCAAAAATAACAGGAGCATCCTCACCTGTCCATGAAGTATCTGTCACAAAAATTTCTTCGCGTCCATCCTCATATCTTACTGCCATCCGGGCAAGAAATGCAGTTCTGTCCCCATAATGATTTCTTGTATTTGCCAGACCGTCAAATCCCATTTTTCCTTTATACCAGCCGGCAGCCAGAATAGCGCCCATGGCGTTTCCGCCCTGTTTCAGACAATCTGTTACTTCATAGGTCTGATAGCAGAGATGTTTTCTGTAAGAAGTCCAGCCTGGCGTAAGCTCATCCTGTCCTACTTTCTTTCCGTTTATATAAAAATTGTACAAACCGAGAGCTGTGGTACAGACAAATGCTTCTTTAACCTTCCCGTTTACGCAAAAGTCTTTTCTTACATAAGTTCCTTTTGAATTTGCAGCATCCTCATCATTCTCTGCAGTAATAAATAAAGCCTTCCATTCCTGAGTATTCAGGATACCTGTAACAAAAAATGTCTCTGCCCAGCAGCTTTCTTCTTTTCCTGCCCATACTTTTACACGGACAAAGTACTTTGTCATGGATTTCAGACTGATATTCTTTACCATGATCTGAGCAGAAGCGTTCTCCATGACCTTTCCGCTTCTGTATACACAATCACAAAAGTCCTGATCCAGAGCAATGTCTAACTCATATGCTTCCTGCTGGATATTCCGTCCATCACTTTCCAGCTTCCAGCCAAGCTGGGGCATATGGTCCATTCCTGTCTGTTCTTTTTCGTAATCCATTAAAATTTCTGTAATCTTCAGCATCGTTTCCGCCTCCATAAGAATTATATTTTAAAGCTTTCCTTTCCTGATTTTCTTTACAATACAAAAAAAAGCGTTATTTCTCAATAACGCTTTTCAATAAAAAATTGACCATTTTTAAGGTGTATGACTTTCTCTTTTCATTTTTCTGTAATATGCAGGCGTACATCCACTGGCCTCTTTAAATTTTTTATAAAAAAAGTTCATATTATTGTATCCGCACAGTGGAATAAGCTCTGCCATAGGAATATCTGTATTTTCCAGAAGCATTCTGGCCTTTTTCAGTCTCTGCTCCTGCACATGTTCCACAAAGCTCCTTCCGGTTTTTTCTTTCAGAAGAGCAGTCAGATAATTCCCATGCATTCCAAACACTTTCCCCATTTGTGTAAGCGTACAGGTTTCGTAATTTTTTTCGATATAGGAAAGAAGCTCCACAATCTGAACCTCTCTGGAAAGGTCATCCTTTTGTGTGGATTCATCTCTTATTGTTCTTAAAAGCTCGGTAAACAGGATATTTATATAACTTTCCAGAACTTCAGCTGTCCCGATATCCTGTGAAAAATATTCCACCATAATATTTTTCATCAGTTCATGTACCTTTGGATTCTTATGGGAAGGAAAATAAAGATAATGTTCTTTCTTACGGCTTTCTGTAACCGCATCCACAAGAAATTCTGAGACAATTCCTTGGACTGTCATCCGGCTTAAAAAAGCAGTGTCAAAAAATTCTCTGCGCATAAGTATATTTACAAGAATATCATCTTCTCCTGCCGATTCTATAGAATGAACAGCATGAGTATCAAAAATACATACGTCTCCCTTTTCTGTAGTAACAGCTTTTCCTTCTATCGTCTGATAACAGATTCCTGACCATACATAACAAAGCTCAATATAATCGTGCTTGTGAGCTCTCACCTTATTAAAGCGATCCTGTCTGGCAACAACAATCTTGTCCTCCGGTTTCATAAACTGTCGGCTTTCCAGAATATACCCGTCCTTTTCTCTGCTTCTTTGATTCCAGAATTCTTCATTACTGAATTTTTCCGGAAACCTGCTTTTCATACATTCTTTTTCCAGCTCTGTATACTGACGGATATAAGCTTCCAGTTCCTGTTCTGTCATCCTCATTCTTTTATCCACCTGCTTTTTCTGCTACTGCAGATTCCATCCCACTGACAGTTTCCACAGATTTCCTTTCTTTTTCCCGGCTGTAAAATCAATTTTTCTACTTTTTCTGTAAACTCAGCAAATGAAATGGTTTCATTTTCCTGTAATCCGCATAACAGAAGTACCTTTCTGTCATATTCCGCTACCTGGTCTGCAGTCACGCAAACCTGCCCCTTCAGGTTGGGACAGGCAGAACAGATTACATCGCCCCCAACTGTTAAAGATACCCTGGCATCTCTTTCCATAATATCCAGAATTTTTCCCATATGCTCTGCAAATTCCCGGCTGTAACCCCTGCCCTCAAAATAAGCCAGGCACATACCATGATGAGGGCGCAGGCAGATGCTGTTTTGCTTTTCTTTCATATTCTCTCCTGATTATAACAAAACCGGGGAGGTTCCCGGATTCTGCTTTACATGATATACTTTTTTAATTTTCTGGACAAACCATATGCCATCACGATTTTAATAATGTCCGGAATAATAAAGGGTATCACACACCATCCAAGAACCGCCATCAGGCCTACCGGACCGCTTGTTTTCATATACACAGCCATAAACCATACAGTACCAAAAGCATAGCATACAATCAGGCCCACAGCCATAGATAAAATCTGTATTACACTTTTTTTTCCGGGAATCTTTTCCATTGCCCACATAACAAGGGCAGAAAATAAAAATCCCACAATGTATCCTCCGGTTGTTCCTGTGAGAATTCCGATTCCCCCTGTCATTCCCGCAAATACAGGAACTCCCACTGCTCCAAGAATAATATAAAGAGCAACGGACATGGTACCTCTTCGTCCTCCCAGAACACCTACTGCCATAAATACTGCAAAGGTCTGCAGGGTAAAAGGAACTGCTGTAGGAACTGAAATCCAGGAACAGACTGCCATCAGTACTGCAAATACCGCAATATAAACAAGATCATAGGTTTTACTTTTTGCTGCTGCCATTGTATTCATCTCTTTTCCTCCTGCTGTAACACATTTTGACTGTCTTACTTTAACACAGGGAAGATACATTGTCAACTTTATTTGTATTTTGGTTTACATTTAATCTTTATGGTGTACATAGATGTCCATCTGATTATAAGGAATTACAATTCCCTGAGCGTCGAACTCCTCTTTAATCTTCTGATTCAGTCTCCACTTCACAGACCAGTAGGAATCCGTAGGAACCCATACGCGCAGTCCCATGATCACAGCGCTGTCTGCAAGCTGATCCACAAATACCACCATTTCGCTTCTGTCCCCCTGGGTGTCCGGATCCTCCAGAAGAATTTTTTCCAAAATTTCTTTTGCCTTCTGAATATTCGACTCATAGGAAATCCCTACTTTTATTTCCAGTTTTCTTGTCTCTTTTGCTGTGACATTGATGATTGTACTGTTGGAAAGTGTTCCGTTAGGCACCACGATTTTTTTGTTGTCAATGCTAAGAAGTGTGGTGTAGCACATTTCAATCCTTGCCACGGTTCCCTCACAGCCATTCTGCTGGTTTTGAATAATATAATCCCCAACCACAAACGGTTTAAAAACCAGAAGAAGAACTCCTCCTGCCAGATTGGCAAGTCCTCCCTGAAGAGCAAGACCTATGGCCACACCTGCTGTACCCAGGAGAGCTGCCACCGAAGATTCCGTTACTCCCAGGCTGACTGCAATATTAAAAATCAGCATGGTATACAGAACTGCCTTACCTGCGGAACATGCAAACTGCACCACGCCCTCGTCCAGCCGCGCACGTTCCATGGAACGCTTCATCAGCTTTACCGCCCAGCGTATCAGTTTTCTTCCTACAAAAAATACAATAATCGCAAGTACCACCTTCAGACCAAAGCCTACGATCGCAGGAATCTGACCTGCCATATATTCTTTCAGATTCAAAATCTCCTTTATATTATCTGATACTCCGCCAAGTCCTATTTCCTCCAGTCCCTGATCCACCTTTTCAACAGTTTCATTTACGGTTTCCATATCCATAATCATCACCCCGTTTTCTGTATTTTATCTTATGCCCCTTTATCATACCATAAATTGCTCACATAAAACACACAGGAATCCCTGTATTTATCGATCTATCTTTTTGTTGCTACCCACTCTATTCACAGAAACTTGGACAACATGCATTCCAAGTCACTTTCTGTAATGGTATTTTGTCCTGTTTATATCTCGGGATTCTGATATATATGCTAAAAGTAACTGTCAGAACAATGATCTGGAAACAGGAGCTATTTCTTTTCTTTTAATTTCATTCTGATTTTCTAAAAAAAGCACAAAAAATCTCCTGAAAACTCATGAAGTCAAAAGATTTTTCCTATTTAAAAACTGTTCCTACAATGCTATAATAAGGACGCTTATATAATATTTTTTATAATGGAGGAAACCATGCATATCATAATTGTCGGGTGCGGAAAAGTAGGACGTACCCTTGCAGAGCAGCTTCAGGAGGAAGAAATTGACCTGACGCTTATCGATACTGTAGAAAAAACGATCAACGATGTTACTGAGGATATTGATGCAATGGGTATTGTAGGAAACGGCGCCAGCATCAATACATTAATGGAGGCAGGCATCAGCACTGCCGATATTCTTATTGCCGTTACCGCTTCAGATGAGCTGAATCTTCTCTGCTGCCTGATTGCACAGAAAACCGGCTCCTGCCAGACAATTGCCCGGGTACGCAATCCGATCTACAGTCAGGAAATCGGATTTATCAAAGAAAAGCTGGGTATCTCCATGATCATTAACCCGGAATACGCTGCAGCTCAGGAAATTTCCCGTCTGCTTCGTTTTCCGGCTGCCATAAAAATTGATCCTTTTTCCAGAGGAAAGGTAGAGCTTTTAAAATTTAAGGTCCTTCCTGAATTTCATCTGGACGGCATGAGCATTTCCCGGATCACAGAAAAATTCCGGTGCGATATTCTCTTCTGTGCTGTGGAAAACAAAGATGAGCTTACCATTCCGGGAGGCGACTATATCATACATGACGGTGATTTTGTCTCTATTATTGCCACTCCACAGAATACTGCCCTGTTTTTCAAAAAAATAGGTTTTCGGACAAACCAGGTGAAAAATGCGCTGATCATAGGCGGCGGAACTATTTCCTATTATCTTGCAAAAACTCTGATTGATACCCGAATCCATGTAAAGATCATCGAAAAAGATCCGAATCGCTGTGAATTTCTCAGCGATCTGCTTCCGGATGCCACCATTATCAACGGCGACGGAACGGACCGCGCACTTCTTCTGGAGGAAGGCCTGGAAACTGCAGAGTCCTTTGTTACGCTTACCAATTTTGATGAAGAGAATATTTTTCTCTCTCTGTTTGCCAAAAAAAGCTCCAATGCAAAAGTAGTGGCAAAGGTAAACCGTCTGCCCTATACAGATGTCATTGACGATCTGGATCTGGGAAGTGTGATCTACCCAAAATACATAACCTCAGACAGTATTCTCCGCTATGTGCGGGCTATGCAGAATACCATTGGCAGCAATGTAGAAACTCTTTACCATATTCTGGACAGTCAGGCAGAAGCTCTGGAATTTGCAGTACACGATCATTCACCAGTGACAGGTGTTCCACTTTCTGAACTGAAGCTGAAAAAAAATCTTCTGATCTGTTGCCTCACCCGTAACGGATCTGTACGGATTCCCCGCGGCCATGACACCGTAGAGGTAGGAGATCATGTAATTGTTGCTACTACACACAAGGGACTTCGCAATATCTGCGATATCCTTGAGAAATAAGGGGTGCAGTCATGAATTACCGTATTATTTTTTATATTGTTGGATGGGTATTTAATCTTCAGGCGATATTTATGGTTCTTCCATGCCTGACTGCTGTTATTTATGGAGAAACTGACCTTGGAGCTTTTCTTGTTTCCATTGTCATCTGTCTTGCCGTTGGTCTGCCCCTGACAAACAAGAAGCCTCAAAATAAAGTATTTTATATAAAAGACGGCTGTATTGCAGTTGCCCTCAGCTGGATTGTTCTCAGTATCACCGGAGCGATCCCCTTTATACTTTCCGGCGCGATTCCGCATCCCATTGATGCGATTTTTGAAACAGTATCCGGTTTTACCACTACCGGTTCCAGTATCCTGACTGACGTGGAAATTCTTCCGAAATCAGTCCTTTTCTGGAGAAGCTTTACCCACTGGATCGGCGGAATGGGAGTGCTTGTCTTTCTTCTTTCTCTCCTGCCTCTAGCAGGCGGATATCATATGAACCTAATGAGAGCAGAAAGCCCCGGACCTTCTGTCAGCAAGCTTGTCCCAAAAGTACAGTCCACTGCAAAAATACTTTACACGATTTATCTGGGCATGACTGTCCTGCAGATCATCCTTTTGCTGCTTGGCGGTGTACCTGTATTTGATTCTCTTTGTATTACTTTCGGTTCTGCCGGAACCGGAGGCTTTGGAATCAAAAATGACAGTATGGCAAGCTACAGCACTTATTGTCAGGTGGTAACAACTGTTTTTATTATTTTATTTGGTGTGAATTTTTCTGCCTACTATCTGATCCTCACAAAGAAATTTAAGCAGGCGTTTAAGCTTGAAGAAGTGCGGTATTATTTTGGAATCATCCTTGCTTCCGTAATTCTGATCGCAGTGAATACCCGCCACATGTTCAGCGGATTTGCAGAAGCCTTCCAGCAGTCAGCATTCCAGGTTGGTTCTATTATTACAACCACCGGTTATTCCAGTACAGATTTCAACCAGTGGCCTGCGCTGTCAAAAACGATTCTGGTTCTGCTTATGTTTGTTGGTGCCTGTGCAGGAAGTACAGGAGGAGGTATCAAGGTTTCCCGTGTTGTTCTTCTCTGTAAGGCAGCCCGAAAGGAGTTTCAGCTATACCTTCACCCAAATGCGGTAAAAAAACTGAAAATGGATAATAAGGCGGTTTCACATGAGACGCTGCGCTCTACCAATATTTTTCTCAGTGTTTATCTGCTGATCTTCTGTGGTTCTATCCTGATCGTCTCACTGGATAATTTTGATCTGGTTACCAACTTTACCGCAGTTGCCGCTACCCTGAATAATATTGGACCCGGCCTTGAAGTTGCAGGACCAATGGGAAATTTCAGTTCCTTCTCCTATCTGTCCAAAAGTGTTATGATTTTCGACATGCTTGCCGGGCGGCTGGAAATCTTCCCTCTGCTTCTTTTATTCTTTAAGGATACATGGAAAAAATTTTAACTTTACTGTAAGCAGAAAAACAATTATATTTTGCCTGGATGGAAATGTTCCGTAACTGTGACAGAAAATATTTCAAAATCATCTGAAAAATATTATGTCAGAGGCAACACTGTTTTTCATATTTTTTTCAAATTGATATCACAATTTCTTCACATTTATGTTTTATAGTAAGGTATGTAGAAAGCTCAGTGCTTTCTATACAAATATTTTTCTTTTTCATACGCGCCGGTACGAAAGTACCGGCCTCCTTCCAATTATGACCTTTTTATAATCCATCTCTTTATAAAAAAAAGCGTCGGGAACAATTTTCCCACGCTTTTTTATGTATGTCCGTTATTTCAGATTTTCACTGATCACCTTCCAGATACTGCTGTTTTCAAATCCAAGTTTCCACTGTGCTACGCCTGCAAGTTTGTATTTCGGAATGAGTTTTACCTTTTCCGCAATAGACTGTGCATCCTCAACCCATATTTCATAACTGGAACCGTCTTTTTCATAAGAAGCAGTATTCTGCCCAACACTGCCGTCCCATATAGTCTCTGCCTTATTTTCTTTTATTACATTCTGTGCCTGATCCATTCCGATCGCTTCGCTTGTCAAAGCTCCTCCGGTTGTCTTCCAGAGTCTTGTATAAAATGGGATTGCCAGAATGGTCCGTTCTGCCGGTACTTCTGCCAGAGTATCCACAACCCCTTTTTCTACCCAGGGAAGAGAAGCCACAGAGCCCGGTTCTTCTGAACCTACATAATGTTCATCATATCCCATGATGATCACATAATCTACAACCTCCCCCTGTTCTTCTCTGTCATAATGACTGGTAAAATCTTCAGGTACCGGATTATCCACAGACAGTACAAGATTTCTCTTATGACACTCAATAGACAATTCTCTTAAAAATTGCAGAAAATGCGGTCCCGCATCTTCACTGAGCGTTTCAAAATCCACATTAATTCCATCAAGACCTGTTTTTTCCGCAGCGCTCATAAGCTGACTGATAATATTCTGGCGTGAAGAAAGCTGAGACAAAGTATCTGTTGTACTTACGTCTGCGGTAAAGTTGTCAATCAGTCCCCATACCTTCATTCCTTTATCATGCGCCTGTTTTACATAGTCAGCAGAAGATATATCTGCAATATTGCCCTGTGTATCCTGCAAATAGAACCAGGTAGGAGAAATAACATTTACTCCGCTTACATTTGCCACTGCATCGGTAAAATATGCATTAGCCTCTTCTGACGTCACCTGATGCCAGGACAGATTCACCGGTTCTTCCATAACCAGGTGCTGATACTCTTCCTTCTGAAAGTCTCTCTCAAAATCCTTTGCTTCCGGAGAAGACACATCTTTCTTTTTCACAAATCCGATATATCCATCCATTGTAGCAACCTGCACCCATTCTTCATATTCCTCCATGAAGGTCAGAGTATCGCCTTTCTTGACCTCTGTGAGAACCGGTGACTTGATTCCTCCGCGATAACGGACATATGTATCTTTTTTTGCAGTTGCTACATTTACCCCGGTAAACTGATTCTGTATAATGATTCTGGAAGGATTTTCTCCCATATATACGTCCATGTCTGTATATTTTTGTACAAAAGGCAGACTTAAAAATACACTTCCATCCTTCAGCCACACATCTCCATCTCCGTTCTGAGATGCCGGATACATCTGAAGCTCAGAAGGTGTTGCATAAAGAATCTGCTGATTTGAACTGTCCCAGTAATATCTCTGGTTCAAATGGCCTGATACAAACTCCAGCGGAAGATAAGTCTGATCATCAGATGTTACTGCGCGCTCCTCCATAATCTCTGTTCCCAGGACGATCACAGACTCTCCCTCCGCAGTCTTGCCGTAATATTCGTTCAGATCCATGCGCTCTTTTGTCGGAATATATTTTTTGACCACATGAATTCCAACTCCTGCTGCAGCAAGCAGAAGAATCAGAACGCAGACGATAACTGCCGGCATATACTGCTTCTTCATTTGTTTTTTTACCTGCTTTTTCATTTGCTTTTTCCTTTCAGTTCAGAACTATATGTTTCACAAACTTCCTCTTTTGTTAAAAAGGCTGTTTCATTATATCATACTTTTGTGCGATTGCGTTATAAAATCATTCTTTTTATATTTTTTTCATATTTCGGGAATACTCCGCCTGGTCAGGCATGAGAGGGGAATTTACTGCCTTTGACGGGGAATTCCCGTTCTTCTGTGCATATCATCATGCTTTTGCATAAAATTCCTTTGTACTGTGTGATATATTTTCTCTTCTTCCCTCCTTTCGCGGATTTTTGAAAGCACCCTGTGGGTTTCTGAAAAATCTCTGTCCATAAAAGAAGCCTTATCTTTAAAATACGTGGGATTTGTATGATTGCCGCAGCGGGAATGCTGCATGACTATAAAATGGCAACAATACATTTGAAAAAAGAAATCAGTCAATATGTAAGCTGTTATCTGTGATGTTCCGGCGCTTCCATTACATCCAGAATGATTTTTCTGTTTTTTATTATACCTTGTTTTTAATCATATGCAAGAGGTTTCAGCAAAATATAAAAAATTTTCGATTTTGTTTTCAAATATTTTATATTTAGGTAAATTGAATTTCTTTACATTCTCCATATTTGTGGTATATAATAGATGCTAAGTTGATATGCATTTTTTTGCTGTAAACCAATAAAATCATTGACAATGTCCTGCTCTTCAAAAATGACATCATCTGCATGTATGAGTATAATAACATATGCACATGGTAAACAGACAGGATAAAAAGAATAGGATGTGATTATTATGAAAATAGAAAAAATTAACGAAAACCAGATTCGCTGTACTCTGACCCGTGAAGACCTGGAGCTTCATCAGATCCGTCTCAGCGAACTTGCTTACGGTTCCGAAAAAGCAAAAAAACTTTTTCGTGATATGATGGAGCAGGCTCAGCTGGAATTCGGATTTGAAGCTGATAATATTCCTCTGATGATCGAGGCAATTCCTGTCACAACAGACAGTATTATCCTCATTATCACCAAAGTAGAGGATCCTGAAGAACTGGATACCCGCTTCTCCAAATTTACACCTTTTAAAGATCGGGGGCAGGGAGATCCGGTTTCCCTTGACGGTGCAGATAATATCATAGATCTTTTTCAGAAACTCTGTGAGTCCAAGCTGAAGACACTGTCCAAAAAGAACTCTGCAGAAGATAAAAAATCTGCAGAAGAAAAGCCGGAACAGGAAACTCCCGCTGTTAATGTAATCCGTCTGTTTGTTTTTTCCCGGCTGGATGATGTAATTGCTGCGGCTCATGGACTGAACGGATTCTTTACAGGCCAGAATACTCTGTACCGGAATACTGAAAATGAAACTTATCTTCTCGTTCTCCATCAGTCTGAGACTTCTCCTGAAGATTTTAACAGAGTATGCAATATCCTTTCTGAATATGGAAGCAGCAAGGCTTTCACAGTCTCGGGAGAAGCATATCTGAAAGAACATGGAAAACTGGTTTCTGCAAATGCACTTCAACAGCTTGTACAGCTTTAACAAATAATAAAAGGACATTGCATAAAGAGCAATGTCCTTTTATTATTCATTCTGCTCCTCTGTATATCTCTCTTATTGAGCAAGAAAATCATTGATCTGCTGAACAAGGATATCTGCATCGAATCCATGAACCATAGCAGCCTCTTCCAGAGACTCCATCTGTGAAGACGGGCAGCCGATGCAGTGCATTCCCATTCTCATAAGAATTGCAGCGCAGTTGGGATCTATTCTGAGAAGCTCACCAATTGTTGTTTCTTTGGAAACCTGTGCCATTTCTGCTACCTCCTTTTATAATATGCAGAAAACCAATCCATCATTTCCTGCAATGTTATGCTGTTTATAGCACATTTATTATAATATAAAAATCACCTAGAATCAACGGGCTAATTATAAAAATATGTTTATAATTTTATACTTGTAATCCTCTATAAGATATATTAGAATAGCATTATAGAACCTTTCGGGGTACTAATGAGAAAAAAGGAGGATACTATAATGGCATACGTAATTACAGACGAATGTGTAAGCTGCGGATCCTGTGCTGCTGAGTGCCCATCTGAGGCAATTTCTGAAGGCGCAGATCATTTCGAGATCGATGCAGACGCTTGCGTTGACTGCGGAACATGTGCAGATGTTTGTCCTACAGAGGCTATCCAGCCAGGAGAATAATCCAACGGACTACATACAGAAAAAGAAGAGCTGCAGCAAAGCTGCGGCTCTTTTTCATTTTTATATATTCTTATGTATTTTCAGGATTCTTCCTGATTTTTTATCCACTGAAGCGGCAGCGGCTTCGCGTCTGGCAAGCTGCTGTCTTCTGATTGCAAGATCAAGAGAACGATATCTCTCCTCATCTTCATTTTGGGACTGTATCTCCTGTGTGATCAGTCTTTCCAGGATTGTCTGGAATTCCAGGATTTTAGGATTTACGGTTTCTTCTGCCGCACCGACCTCCACAGAATATACAGCTTCCTTTACCGGCACCTCATTTACAGATACCGCTTCTTCCAAAAGGCGTATCTTACTGTCAGAAGAGCCCGGAGCCGTGCGGGCAATCTGAGGGATCAGATCCTTAATCGCCCGAAGCTGCAAACCTCTTTTCTTCAGTTCTCTGATATTCAGAAAAAGTTGAATATCATATCTGGTGTAGTAGCGGTGGCCAAGTTCATTTCTCTGGATATGAAGGTCAAGCTCGTCCTCCCAGTAACGCATAACATATGGCTTCACCCCCGTCATTTCTGATGCCTGTCTGACCGTATATCTTGTCTCCATACCGCACCTCCTACATCTCAAATTATAGCAGAGTATATGAGTATTTCAACAAAAACCGTTCGACAATTTTTGCTGTAAAATAATCCGTAGTTATTATCCAGTCTTTTTACGGCTTATTAAAAGTTTTGATTCAAACTATAAATAAGCAGATGTAAAAAAGTGCGTAATCTCCTCGCTGATTTGTCTTTGCGAAACGCCCACATAGAGTTTATCCTTTCTTTTATGTCCACGTATTCCGAATTTTAGTATGTAAAATTTGATATTTGATCATTTATAGTTTTTAATTGTATTCTGTAACGCATTTGCTCCTGTATGTATGGGAATTTCATAAAATTGTATCAGCTGTATTGCAAAGTATTATCTTCAAGCAGTTATATCCGGAGCAAAGCGAATGGTTTTTTATTTACCGGGAATGCCACTGCAGAGTTACTACTTTCCCGATAAGCAAAAAAATCTCCCATATTTCACCTGACAGGTGTCCAATACGGAAGATTCTTTTTGTACGACTTTATTTTTTCATATTTACAAACTGTGTATACCTTGGCAGCCATACCAGCTCAATGGTTCCAATGGGGCCGTTACGCTGTTTGGCAATAATGACCTCGGCAATATCCTTTTTTTCTGTATCCTTGTGATAATAATCATCTCTGTACAAAAACATTACTACGTCCGCATCCTGCTCAATAGCTCCGGATTCTCGAAGGTCAGAAAGCATTGGCCTGTGATCAGGTCTCTGCTCTACCGCACGGCTTAACTGTGACAGTGCAATAACAGGAACAGAAAGCTCACGGGCAAGAGCTTTCAGAGAACGGGAAATATCTGAAATTTCCTGCTGTCTGGAATCGCTTTTTCCACTTCCGCTCATCAGCTGCAGATAGTCGATCATGATAATTCCGAGATTGTGCTCCAGCTTGTACTTCCTGCATTTGGATCGCATTTCCGCAATGCTGATACCCGGCGTATCGTCAATGATCAGATTGGAACGGCCAATAATATCCGCGCCCTCTACCAGCTTTGTCCAGTCCTCGTCTTTCAGATTACCGGTTCTCATGTTCTGGGAATCCACATGGGACTCCATTGCCAGCAGTCGGTTTACAAGCTGCTCCTTTGACATTTCCAGACTGAAGATCGCCACAGTAACATTTTTACGAAATGCCATATACTGCGCGATATTCAGTACAAAAGCGGTCTTTCCCATAGAGGGTCGGGCCGCGATCAGGACAAGATCTGAAGGATGCATACCCGAAGTTTTGTAATCCAGGTCAACAAAGCCTGTAGGAATTCCGGTAACGCTTCCCTTCAGCTTGGAAGCTTTTTCAATATTATTAATGGCATTCAGAACCACCTGCTGAATCGGTACATAATCGCCGCCAATACTTCTCTGTAAAATACTGAAAAGTTTTTTTTCTGCCTCTTCCAGAAGGGTTTCTGTATTTTCCTTTTCCAGATAACAGCTGTTCGCCACCTCCTCCGTAGTCTTAATGAGACGACGAAGAAGAGCTTTTTCACTTACAATATTTGCATAATATTTTATATTTGCAGAAGTAGGAACTGCTTCCAGAAGCTCTCTGACATATTCCATACTGCTGATATCCGGAGGAAGGTCCTTTTCTTTCAGTCTGTTCTGAAGAGTAATCAGATCAACCGGCTGTCCTTCATTGCACAGCTCTACCATAGCGTCAAAAATAATACCGTACTGATTCTGATAAAAATCATCGTTTGTAAGAATTTCAGACGCAACAAGGATCGCATCCCTGTCCATGAGCATGGAGCCGATCACAGACTGTTCTGCTTCAATGCTGTGGGGAAGTATTCTCCTGACCAGTGCTTCTTCCATACTGCGGGCTCCTCCGTTTTATGCTTCTTTGATCCAGACCTTAAGACTTCCGGTTACCTTCGGATGCAGTTTCACACCGACCTGAGTCACACCCAGATTGCGGATCGGACCGTCAAGCTGAAGTTTCTTTTTATCAATGTCCAGATTCAGCTGAGACTTTGCAGCCTCGGAAATTTCTTTTGCTGAAACAGAACCAAAGGTTCTTCCGCCTTCTCCTACTTTCAGCGTAAGAATTACTTCTTTTGTTTCCAGATCCTTTGCAAATGCCTGAGCAGCCTCCAGATTTTCCTGTGCTACTTTTTCTTCATTTGCCTTCTGAAGCTTCAGGTCATTGAGATTTTTCGGTGTTGCCTCAACGCCCAGTTTCTTTGGCAGAATCATATTTCTGGCATAGCCGTCACTGACATTTACAATCTGACCTTTTTTTCCAAGAGATTTTACATCTTCTAATAAAATTACTTTCATTTTGTTTCCTTTTCCTCCTGATACATTTCGTCAATAATGTTCTTCAGCATCTCTTCAACCTCAGGCATTGGTTTCTTCACCTGTGCGCCTGCAATATTCAGATGACCTCCGCCGCCCATTTTTTCCATCAGCACCTGTACATTCACTTCATCAATGGCTCTGGCGCTGATATACACCTCATTATTATACGGCGTCAGCACAAAAGATGCTTTTACACCGGCAATATTCAAAAGCTCGTTTGCCGCCTGAGCGCCCACTACTGTAGGACTTTCCAGGCCCTCGCTGGGACACTTGGCAATGGCAAAGCAGTCTTTATAAATACTTGCGGTACGAACTGCCTCTGCCCGTGCCTTATATGAATCAATATTATCTCTGAGAAGCTTGCGCACTCTTGTCATATCTGCGCCGCTTCTTCTCAGAAAGGCTGCCGCTTCGAAAGTCCGCACGCCAGCTCTGGTAATAAAATTATTGGTGTCGATCATAATTCCCGCATAAATACAGTCTGCCTCTATATTTCTCAGTCTCAGATCATCAGAAAAATACTGAAGGATCTCTGCCACCATTTCACAGGTAGAGGAAGCATAGGGTTCCACATAGGAAAGCACTGCATTCTGAATGATTTCATTGCCTCTGCGGTGGTGATCCAGCACAACAATTGTTTTTGTCATATACAGAAGCTCCTGACATTCTGTATAGCTGGGCTTGTTGGTATCCACCACTACCACTACCGTATTATTATCCACAAGCTCCATAGCCTGATTTTTGTCAATGAACATAGAAGGCTCATAATCCGGATTATTCAGGTAACCTGCCATCAGAGGTCTGATAGAAGTAGACGGATCATTTACTACAATGTGCACCGGTTTGCCCAGAGTTTTTCCCGCACGGTAAATACCAATGGCAGCTCCCAGCGCATCCACATCAGTGATCTTATGACCCATAACGACCACTCGTTCCTTGGTACTCATAAACTCCTTCAGCGCCTGCGCCTTTACACGGGCTTTGACACGGGTTGTCTTTTCCATCTGCTGAGCTTTTCCGCCATAATAGGTGATGCTGTCTCCGTTTTTGATGACTACCTGATCGCCGCCCCGACCCAGAGCCATTTCAATGGCAATCCGGCAGTACTCATAATTCTGAAGATACGTAGCTGCATTAAGACCGATTCCAATACTGAGGGTGACTGTCATTTCATTTCCTATATTGACAGTCTTAACTTCCTCCAGAATATGAAATTTCTGCTCTTTTAGGGCTTCCAGAGAACTCTGACGCATAATCAGGAAATATTTGTCCTTTTCAAGCTTACGCACTAGGCCATCATAATTTGAAAAATACTTTGTGATCTTTCTGTCAATTAAAGCAATCAGAAGAGAACGCCTTACATCTTCCACACTCTCAAGTGCTTCTTCGTAATTATCCAGATATGCCAGAGCAACTACAAGCTTGTTGTCCTCGTTTGCTTTAATATAATCTTTCAGTTCTGTCTCATCATACAGATACATGGCAATCAGGCTTGTATTCTCGGAAAGTCCCTCCAGAACTTCTGAATGAACCATTGCCTCGCCTAACAGGACACGCTGCATGGAAATCCTGTATATACAGTCACCAACCTGTGTACTGATCTCGGATATCTCTTTTTCTTCCGGAACCGGAAGCTTGTCCGGCGTAATATCCGGAAAAATCGTATTAATATTTTTTCTGTAGAACTGATCTTTTCCTGTAAGCTGCGCAAATACCTTGTTGCACCAGATCATTCTCCCCTGCATATCCATGATCGCATATGGCAGAGCAAGCTCTTCCAGAACTCTCTTTTCAAGGAATTCATACTGACTTGCAAAGGCCACAAGATCGTTAAACATCTGAGGTCTGTGGTAACAGAAAATACCTACAGCGCAGGCCAGATAGATCAGCGCTCCCAGTGTAACAACCACTCCGGCTTTTATATCTATCGCATAAACCACTATGTTCAGGATAATCAGAAGAGCGGTCAGATACAGGGGCCATCTTGTCAGATGTTTCAGATGACCTTTTAATTTGAATTTACCATCCATAATCTTCATTACCATTCTTTTTTGAAAAATTTACATGTTTCCTTTCACTCAACAAAACATATTATAACAGATTTCAGGGATTTTTTCCATATAAATAATGAGATAAAAAAACCGCTGCCATTTGATCGGCAGCGGTATCAGGTTCAATTAGTCCTGAACGTATGGCATCAGGGAAAGATGACGTGCTCTCTTAATAGCAACTGTCAGAGCTCTCTGATGTTTTGCACAGTTTCCTGTAATTCTTCTCGGAAGGATTTTACCTCTCTCAGAAACATATTTTCTGAGTTTTGCTACATCCTTGTAATCGATCTCATTGTTTTCTTTACCGCAGAATACACAAACTTTTTTTCTTCTGCGTCCGCCTCTTCTTTTCATAGGAGAGTCCGGTCTTTCGCCTCTATTGTAAGCCATGATGGTTTCCTCCTGTTTTTCTTTCAATTTGATTGACTGAGAAATCCTGATCTCTCACCTGGATACAACCAGCTTTCTCTCTTCTCTTCGTCGTTCATTTAATGCTCAGGCTTTAATTGAACGGCAATTCTTCGTCAATTCCATCCGGGATATTCATGAAGCCGTCTGCACTTGCAGCGCTTGGGCTTGGCATGGACGGTGCTGACGGAGCAACGCTCTGCTGAGGATGAGATACTACATAGTTATCACTTGCGGCTTTGCTCTCAGCAAATTCCTGTTCCTCAACTACCACCTCTGTAGTATACACCTTCTGACCTTCTCTGTTTGTATAGCTTCCGGTCTGAATGCGTCCGCTGACTACAATACGGATTCCCTGATGAAAATATTTTTCTGCAAACTCTGCTCCGCGTCCGAATACCACACAGCTGATAAAATCAGCGGATGCCTCTCCATCTCTGCGGAACCGTCTGTCTACTGCCAGTGTATATCTGGCGATTGCCAGAGCATTTTCTCCTGCGGAATATCTGACCTCAGGATCTCTTGTTAAGCGACCCATTAAAATTACTTTGTTCATTTTTCTACCTCTTTCTTTCAGTAAGTGAACGGGTTCTAATGGTGCTTTCTAAAATCCATGTGTAAAAAGATTATGCGTCTTTACGAACGACTAAGTATCTTAATACGTTGTCCATGATGCGTACATGTCTTTCTACTTCCGCCGGACACTCTGCATCTGCTTCAAACTGAATGAAATAGTAGAAGCCTTCATGCATTTTCTGAATTTCGTAAGCTAATTTCTTCTTACCCCATTCTTCTACTTCTGTGATCACGCCGTTGTAACGTGTAATGTAGCCTTTTGCTTTCTCTACTACTGCATCACGTACTTCGTCTTCAACTTTAGCGCTCACAACTAATGCTAACTCGTACTTGTTCATGCTTTTTACCTCCTTGTGGTCTTTATGGCCCTCTGTACTGTCAGAGAGCAAGGATATGAAAATATATCACAGTTGTTTATTCTATCATATGGTTTCCCTGTTGTAAAGAACTTTTTGTCGAATCACCTATTTATTTTTGCCTGAAAACAGATATTACTCCTTTTCTCTCTTCCCTTGACAAATTTCCTTTCTTTCTTCTATACTGAATCTAAATAACAAGGGCTGTTTACTGCTTATATGCCCGTTAAAAGGAGGATTATTATATGCTTTTAAAAAATGGTTTTCTTATAAATCCCAAAACGCATACTCAGGAACTTACAGATATCCGTATTCTAAACGGAAAGATTTCTCAGATTTCTGCTGGTCTTGTTCCTGAAAATAGTGAAGAAGTTCTGGATCTTACCGGTCTGACTGTTGCGCCGGGCCTTGTTGACACTCATATTCATTTTCGTGATCCAGGACTTACCTATAAGGAAGATCTCCACACAGGTGCTCTTGCCGCTGCCAGGGGCGGCGTAACCTCTGTAATCTGCATGGCAAATACAAAACCTGCTGTAGATTCTGTTGAAACCCTTACAGATATTCTGACACGGGCAAAAAAAGAAAAAATTAACATTTATCAGACAGCTTCTGTATCCCAAGGGCTTAAGGGAGAAATCATGAATGATTTTAAAGCCTTAAAGGAAGCCGGTGCCTGCGGTTTTACAGATGACGGCATCCCTCTTCTTGATGCGGAATTCTGCAGCCGGGCCATGGAAAACGCAGCCGAATTAAATATGCCTATCAGCCTTCACGAAGAGGATAAAAGCTTTATCGCAAATAACGGAATCAATGCCGGTCCTGTAGCAGACAGGCTTGGGATTACAGGTTCTCCTGCAATTGCCGAAGAAGTCATGGTTGCCCGGGACTGTATGCTTGCCCTTCATACTAAGGCTCCTGTTGTGATCCAGCATATCAGCTCCGGCAATTCTGTCGCTCTTGTGCGTCTTGCAAAAGAACTTGGCGCGGATATCCATGCGGAAGCCACCCCTCATCATTTTACTCTTACCGATGAGGCAGTTCTTACTTATGGTACTCTTGCAAAAATGAATCCGCCTCTGCGTACAGAAAAAGACCGGCAGGCGATCATTGCAGGCCTGAAAGACGGAACCATTGATCTGATTGCCACTGACCACGCCCCTCACAGTGCTGAAGAAAAATCCAAAGCCCTCACAGATGCTCCAAGCGGCATTACAGGATTAGAAACATCTCTTGGCCTTGGTATCACCAATCTGGTAAAAAAAGGCTGCCTGACGCTGGAAGAGCTTCTGGAAAAAATGACCTGTAATCCTGCTGATCTTTATCATCTGCCCGGTGGTTCTGTTGAGGAGGGAGCTCCTGCCGATCTGGTAATTTTTAATCCAGATGAAACATGGACTGTGGATTCTTTCCTGTCTAAATCCTCCAATACACCATTTAAAGGTATGGAATTATATGGAAAAATTCATTACACTATCTGTAGAGGAGAAATTGTCTATCAGGACTGATACCTGACTAATCCCATATAACACAGTCAATATTTTGCGGAGAGCGCGACATCCAGAACCTTTGTAAAATGCCGGATCACTCTCCGCAGAATCTTTGTAAAAATGAATATATATATGAAAAAAAGAGCCTGAAATCAAGGCTCTTTAGAGAGGTGCCACCCGGATTTGAACCGGGGATAGAGGTGTTGCAGACCTTTGCCTTACCACTTGGCTATGGCACCAGATATAATATTGTATGCATTTCCTTAAAGGAAAATGACTCCAAGGGGATTTGAACCCCTGTTACCGCCGTGAAAGGGCGGTGTCTTA